>ERZ773111.17-NODE-17-length-127675-cov-14.977276_pt1 | contig 127675 bp, 156 predicted proteins | sample MGYA00580567_ERZ773111 | MGnify/ENA primary metagenome ERZ773111 (study PRJEB29015, sample SAMEA2737875) | human gut metagenome | biome: human gut; feature: human-associated habitat; material: faeces | place: China | collected 2012 ...
GTAGTTTTAGGCAACTTACATTTTGGAGTAGATAATGCTCTTTTTCAATGCCAATTTTATATGTTATTATTTTTATCCCACAAAAAAGCGTGAAGAACCTAAAAAATGATTGCTCCCGTCATGAGAACAATCATTTTTTATTGGTTATTTTCGTTCTGTCCGCTTTTTCTCTGTTTCTTCGTTTTCCACCAGATAAAGCCGTAAATCACCGTGACAAGAATAATGATGATCGTCAGCCGCATGGAATGTTCTTCCAGATTAACGACATCGTGCCCCAGGACAACTTCAAGCGCTGTCGAAGGCAGCTTGCCCAAAAGACAGCCGAAGGCGTAATCCTTGAACTTCATACTGGACAATGCGGCTATGGCTGTAATCAGGCCGTTTGGCATATACGGGATTGCTCTGGCCGCCGCAATTGCCTGCCAGCTTTCATAGGAATCCAGCTTTGACAGCGTTTTGCTCTTGTTGATCAGATTCATCGCCATCTCGCGGAACAGCGTGCGCATGACACAGAAAGAAAGGAGGACTCCGACCGTTTCAGCCAGCCATGAAATAATAACGCCCCAGAACAAGCCGAATATGAGGCCGTTTGCTGTGGAAATGAATATCGAGGGAAGAAATCCTACGATATTTATGATGACATCAATGAAGAAACTTACGAATGCTGCATAGATGCCGAATCCCTTGAGATAATGAATTGTACCGTGAAGATCGCCGTCTTTTGACAGATGATAGATTGTCGGATAGAACGAGGGGTCGATAAAATGGATTGCCGCCAGCATCAGGATCAGGATTCCCAAAAGGATCAGCCTGAATCTGCGTTCCCCTTTTTCATACCAGTTTCTTCTTCTCATCGACTAGAGACCTCGGATTCATTTTACAATTTCATCAACAACTTCCTGAATGGATTCTTTGATGTTTTCCGGATTGATCACATCCGTAAAGCGTTTCTTCCTGTTTTCCAATTCCCCCAGCTGCGAAGGAATCGGAATCCCGGTATATTTCTTGATGGATCGCAGTGTATCACAAGGATTTTCCTCTGCCGCAATGCCAAGTGCCTCAGAAACAGCACCAGGGAATTTATAAGGATGCGCTGTACTGATAATGACGGTGTGCGTATGTCTTGTGACCTTGCCGCTGCGGCGGAGATTGTCATAAACAGCATATGCAACAGCCGTATGCGGATCCATCAGGTAATCATACTTTTCATATACATCGGAAATGGCTTTTCTCATGGCGTCAGAATCTGCCCAGCCGCCAATCATTTCGCCTGATACCTTTTTACGCTCTTCCTCAGGAACACGGTATACACCGTTTTCCCTGAGTTCTGTCATATCTTTCAAAACTTCATCAGACGATCCCGTCATGTAGTACAGGAACCTCTCAAAATTAGAGGAAATCAGGATATCCATAGAAGGAGATTCCGTCAGATGGAATTCCCTGTTGATATTGTATTCTCCGGTTTCAAAGAAATCTGCCAGCACCTTATTTTCATTAGATGCGCAAATCATCTGTCCGATAGGCGTGCCGATTTTCTTTGCAATCCATGCCGCCAGAATATTGCCAAAGTTGCCGGTAGGAACAACCACATTGAATGACTCTCTGGAGCCAATAGAACCGCTTCTAAGAAGGCTCAGCCAAATCCACACATAATATACGACCTGTGGAAGCAGGCGGCCGATATTAATGGAATTGGCGCTGGAGAACAGGACTCCCTTTTCAAGAGCTTCATCGCGCAGGTCACTCACAAAAATATTTTTCAAAGCAGACTGGGCATCATCAAAATTTCCTTCAATCCCCAGAACTTTGACATTTTCACCAAGCTGCTTCTGCATCTGATCCTTTTGCAGCGGGCTGACCCCGTGGGAAGGATAGAATACCATGATATGCACGCCTGGAACGTCTTTAAACCCTTCCAGAGCCGCTTTTCCGGTATCTCCTGAAGTAGCAGTCAGAATAAGCGTTTCCTTCCCATCCCCCAGCTTCTTCTTAGCATACACGAGAAGATGCGGGAAAAGTGAAAGCGCCAGATCTTTGAATGCGCATGTCCTCCCATGGAACATTTCGGCCATGGAAAAGGATTCGGACAATGTTTTTACCGGGACAATTTCAGATGTATCAAATGTACCGGTATATGCATCATGCGTCAGCTTGGATAAATCCTTCAGTGTAATATCCGTCAGAAAATGATGAAGTACAAAAGCTGCCAGTTCTTCGTAAGACATAGCTTTTAAAACATCAGCATCTAAAAATGGATCGGGCAGTTGTTCAGGCACATACAATCCGCCATCAGCAGCAAGCCCCTTCAGCAGCGCTTCTTCGGCTGTTACAGTCTCATTACTTCTGGTGCTTCTATAGTTCATAATACGCCTCCACACAGATAACTTTATACTTTATTTTATCATAAAATCTATCAATGGAATATAATATGCCGAAAGAATATAACGATTTACGATAGGCTTTGCCTGGTTTTATGATGAAATTCATAGAAGTGCAGTTCATTTGCCGCTTTTCCTGTATAATTTTGCTTCTGCGCTGATTGTAGTGCCGCTCCTTATGCACTGGCGGAATCATTCGAATACATGTCCCGCTTTTTCAGGCAAAATAAAACCCGAAGCATTTCCATGCTTCGGGAATAGGTTCTGGTGGTTCATCGTAGAGTATGCTCGAACACCATTTCTTATTTCCGTTCTGTTTTTTCCGTAAAAATGGCAATATAAGCAATAAAAAAAGACCGCTTTATAGCGGCCTTTTTACGTTCACCATTGCCACACAGTGTACATGACTGTGCCTCCATGCACTCCCTGGGCATCAAAGTGTACTGTTCCCTCAAATCTTCCTGCCTGGTAGCCAACCGACAAATAAGGATGGTCAAGCCATGTGGTTCCAACCTTTATCTTGTGGTCTTTGCGGAGATTGATTTTATAGACATCAACTTTCTGCTTGTCAGCGTCCTTTGCAATGACAGTCCTATCAGACTTGTCCAGGATAGCTTTCGGAGCATCTGGTGTCTTATCTTCAATCTGTTTCTGTACAGTCTTTGCGGCTGAGTCAAGAGATGGAGCAGTGACATAGTAGCTCACTTGTGGTGGAGCGGATTGAGCGTGGCTGATTTCTTCCTTTATGACCTTTGACTCTGCTGGTGTCACTTGCACTATCCGCTCGATTTCTTTCGGATCAGTGAGTTTGTCCGATGTTGTTATCTTTGGTGCTTCTTTCCGCATGTGCACGATGTACGCAACCACACCTGCGTTGAGTGCGATAAGTAAGACACAAAGTGCAATAACGCCAATCTTTAAGAGCCTGTTTTTATCCTCGTCCGTCATAATTCAACATCCAAATCAAAGTAGCAATCATTCCCTGGGATCTGGTGCTCTGGTGTGCACTGCCACATGCTTGCTCCCCCAAAGTCGCACTGGCTGTTGTACTGAGCGCAGCAGATAGCCACGCCGCCAAGCTGCTCAACGTAGAGTTTATTTGTCAGCCAGTCATAGCTTGCATAGAGCATGGCGTTGAATCCGGCATCCCAAACCTTATTGATGAACACAGAGCACATATTGGTGAGAAGCTGATTATCGTAGTAGATGCCATTGCTCATCTTGTAGTTGTCAGCATCCTCCATGTCAAACATAATACCCATGGAGATGTCATCAGAAGTAATTCCTGCATCGTCCAGTGTTTCCAGCACGAATGCAGCTTCATCTTCTGCGTCATCCTCGCTGAGAGCATAGGAGTAGTAGTACACGCCAACTTTCAAGCCAGCGGCCTTTGCTCCATTGTAGTTATCATAAAACATGCTGTCCAGGTGTCTGTGCCCATAGCCCAGCCGGATGAATGCAAACTCGATGCCGGAATCTGCGACTGCTTGCCAGTCGATAATGCCATTGTTTTCACTTACGTCAATGCCTGTCATTGCTTATTCCTCCCTGCTACTTTCAAACCAGTCTGTGGTTCTGCTTCTGCCTGTTTCTCTGCCGCATCTGGTCTGCCATCCCTGTTTTTATCTACACAGAAAACAGCAACGAAAGAGAAGGCGGCAACCACAGCCGGAGCCGTGAAGTCTCTGAAAAACGTCATCAATGTCTGTATATCCGGATGACCTGATATCCACCAGTTAAAGAACCATGTGAAAAGAACCAAAAGAAACAAAACGAAAAGGCCGCATCCATAGCTGTATACTACAACCATGGATGTCTGCGGCCTGTTCAGCTTGCTTGCAAGTTTCTTAAAAAGGCCTATTGCCTTCTTTTCCATGTAATCCCTCCCCATCGTGCGGTAGATTCACGAATCGTCTATACATGCCGGATATGATGTCATTACCGCCAAGATTGTGGTAGGCACGATACATCGATTCATACGTCTTTGCTGTTGTCAGCGGCACTGTTCCCCTTTCGAGAAAGTACTCAATACCTTGCGCCAATCTATCTCTGAGAAGCGACTCCACACCATCCTTCAATGCTTTCTCCTCGATTGCTCGCCGCTTCTTCTCTTCTCTGTCTGCCTTCTCCTTCTCCTCGTACTTGTAAATTAAGATCCCTGATAGGATTGATGGCACTATTGCCATAAAGATTTGCCAAATTTCCATGTTTCACCTGTTCTTTCGGAAAGGATTGATTAAATTGAAACTACCAAACGGATTCGGTACTGTATACAAGCTGCGAGGAAAGCGGCGGCGGCCTTTTGTCGTGAAGGAAACTGTGAATGGCAAGCAGAAGGCACTCGGCTACTTTACAGAATTTGATGAGGCCATGACGTTTCTGATTAATTACAACCATAACCCTACCCTCTTTTCGTCTAAAACCACGTTCAAAGAAATCTATGAAAGATGGAAAACACAGAAGTTTGACAAGATTTCCGCATCGTCAATCAGCGGTTATGAAATCAGCTACAAGCACTGCAAATTGCTACATAAGATGGCATTTCGAGACATAAGGTATGGACATCTCGAACAGGTCATTAATAATGTACGGCAAGCAGGTGCCGGATATGCCACCCAGAAGAAGGTCAGAGTGTTGCTTGAACAGCTTTACGCATACGCCAGTAAGTATGATTTAGTGGAACGTGACTATGCCCGATTTCTTGAAATCGACAAGCACGTTGCGGTCTATAAGAAAAAGCCCTTTAGCGTCCGTGAACGTAACAGGCTATGGAAGAATCGTGACGTTGAGTGCGTGGACGATATACTCATACTCATCTATAGCGGCTTGCGTCTTGGCGAGTATCTCAGCTTGACATCTCAGGACATCAATAAGCGTGGCCGCTATCTGCACGTAAGGAAATCAAAAACACCATCGGGAGTACGGATAGTTCCTATCAATAAGAAGATATGGCCTATCGTTGAGCAAAGGATAAAGGAATATCACATCTGCCCATATCGCACTTATGACGAATTTCGCAAGCACTTTGACAAGGCATGTACTTTGCTACACATGCACCATACTCCACATGAGTGCCGCCACACCTGTGCATCTATGCTTGACTCATCAGGTGCCAACGATACCGCCGTCAAGATGATTCTCGGACATGCTCGCAAAGGAGTTACAAAGGCAGTCTACACGCACAAGACTCTCCATGACTTGCGTAAAGCCATTGACTCCATCTGAGTGTGCTTAACGTGTGAGTAATAAGAGTGCGGAAATCAGCATAATAGCTGATTAGCCTCGTGCTTTCGCTTGTGTGTTGCGTGTGCTTTACCACAATAGCCGATTTAGCTAGATTTTATCGCGCTTTTTACGGATTTAGTGAGTTGGCTGTCACTGTTTTTGGCGTTTTTGGCAGATGGTTCCTAGCCTAAAAAAGTGCTGTTGATGAGCTGGCTTCTCACTCCCATCAGCAGTATGTAACTGCAAACCCTAATACAGGCACATATACTACTCGATTAGACTTCAACGAGGATGCACGAAATTTGGCTATCTTCCCACAGGTGATGACAGGAGACACAGGCGGAAATCTGCCTCATAACAACATGCCACCAGTTTATGGCACATACCTGTTCAAGCGTATTTCGTGACTGTTGAGGAATTGGCTAGCCATAACCATACTTACGTTGACGCTCCTCACATGTTTTATCAGCGAGATACATCACAAAATTTTATCATCTGCACCAATTCGAACGAATCTTCCAATGAATACACCTATAACACTTCAAGCAGTGGTGGAAACAAGCCTCACAACAACCTTTCACCTGTATATGCATGCTATCGCTTTAGGCGTACTGCATAGCTGTTGAGGAATTAGCTAGCCATTGCCACCCATACATCTACAATGGACCAGGTGACCAAGCAGGTAGTCCAGCTATTCCATATAGCTCTGTTACAAATCCAAAATTGGAAAACAACCAGAGAACCATTGGCTACACAGGTGGAAATAATCCACACAGTAACCTACAGCCTGTCAGTGCTTGCTATATGTTCAAACGCACCAAATAAGGCCTGTTGAGGAGCTGGCTAGCCATACACATCATGGTCTTTGGGGATGGGGCTCTGCTGAAATATCAGATCCCCCAGATGCGGCAAATCAGCTCAATCTTGGAAATAGAACATGGAGTCAGCCAATGACTAGCACTGGCGGCGATAAGCCACACAACAACTTGTCTCCGTCTTATGGATGCTATCAATTCATCCGTACCGCATAGCTGTTGATGAGTTAGCCTCTCACAAACATGCAATTTTCTCTGGGTATGGAGAATCGCAAACAGGAACATCAGATGCATATCGCTATCAAAAATGGGCGATAGATGATTTAGACTGGCATGCGGATAATACAAGTCGAAGCCTAGGGAGCACAGGTGGAGATAAGCCACATAGCAACTTGCAGCCATCTTATTCCTGCTATCTTTGGAAAAGGGTTAGTTAACACGCTTCCACATGTAGCACGAGTAGGAAGGCTGAAGGTTGTTATGCGGCACGTTGCCACCTTTAGCTTCCACAAGGTCTGCCCATGTATTAGTGTTTTTAGCACTTCTATCAGTACAATCATGCACAATCCCAGGCTGATTATAAGCTCCACCGCTCCCATCGGAAGAATTCCAATCATCGTTATAAAAATGAATGGTGTGGTTGTGAGATGCCAATTCCTCAACAGTGAGTTGGTGGAGCATTTCCCCGTAGGTCTTTCCTGCCTCATAGGTCTGGCTATAGGTGTTCTCAGTGCCGTTAACCGTGTGCTTCTCTGAGTAGTCACCTGCGGAAATAAGGGAATAGCCGCCGGGGAGCTGTTCCCATGTACCGCCGATATAGGTGGACGGGTTAGCTGAGTTGGTGGTCGAGATAATGGAACCTACGGGGAACATGGCAAGCATCTTTGTTTCCATAGATGTCTTCAAGTCGGAAATTTGAGAAGTGAAAGACTTTTCAAGAGATGTCTTCAAGTCGGAAATCAGCGTCTTGACTGTTGCCATCTGCAGAGATTCCATTGTCCATTTTGCCGTGCCATCTGTCACCACTTCATCAGCCTTACCCCATGTTGGCTCTGTCTCGCTGGTCGTTCCTGCTATGGTGCAACGTGCAATCAGACCAGCCGCCATGGATGGAGTCTGGACGTACTGGTCGACAGAGTATGCTGTTTCCGGCTGCCAGAGATTGTTCTGCACAAGTGCTGTCAGGTCTCGGTTCTGGTTGAACATGTACTTAAACAGATCGTTGTAGGTAGTGGCTTTGCTTTCACCTTTCGGGATGCAGTAATCGCCAAAACTTAGGATTTTTTCAATAACCATAATATACTCCTTTGCAATAAAAAAGAGTCCCAAAGGACTCATGAATATTTAGTTAATTTTAGTTAATAACCATCGGTGAAGTGCCAGCTCATTCGCATCCCGCAAGCATCGGATATGCAGGAAGCCACAATCATAAAGAAGCATATGGTATGATTCAAGGCTATCCAAATGCTTTTGGTGTGTCATCTCAAACTGTGGGCACACATTATGATGGCGAGAATACGACAAGAGCACTTCCATTCACATCGACAGATGGTAATCATAACCACTCAATTACAATTAACAATACAGGTGGTGGCCAATCACACAACAACCTGCAGCCTTATGTGGCGGTATACAGATGGAAGCGTACTGCTTAGCCAGTGCGGAGCCATCTATAGACAGCAAGATAAGGTGGCAAGTTATTGTGAGCACTTCCATCGCCAGTATTTTTAATAGTGTGTGTATGTGCTCCACTTGAAGAAATAGTAACAGTAGCCCAGCTTCTCTGTGTGTCACCAGATGACCAAAAACCAGTGCCAATGTCTCTCCCATCACCACCAAAAGCACCATTTAACGTGATCGAGTGTGTGTGTGCACCACCATTTTCCATTGCGTGGCTATGGGATGGCAATTCTCCGATGGAGCTATATGGCCATCGGTGAATTACCTTCACATGGCCATGAAATTTCTTCTGCAAATTTAACAGGCCAGTTTCAAATTTGCTCATGGTGTGGCAGTGGAAATCGGAGTGGTATCGTGAGTGCACAAGATATTGGACAAGTTAGAGGCCCAGACGGAGATGGGAAACAATCCATGTTATTGCTGACCATAAATGCAAGCCATAATCATACAGCCGGAAATACAGGCGGCGGCAGTGCCCACAACGTCATGCAGCCTTATCAGACGGTTTACAGGTGGAAACGCACTGGCTAAGCAGTCCTTAACCACCTATAGACTGCGATGTAAGGCTGTAGATTGTTGTGAGACTCTCCACCACCTGTATTATTGATTGACAGCGTATGAGTATGTGCACCTGCTGATGTTGTCTGATACGTTTCAGTTGTCGGAGAATCCGTCTTGCGGATGTGGTAACTACCACCAGCAGACTGTTGGGAAGAAATTGTCATACCATGCGTATGGGCACCATTACTCTGAGCAGTACCGGAATGGGAATGGGAAGGCATTTCACCGATGGCCATATAGCACCATCGGTGAATTACCTGCTCATAACCATTCAGCAACGTGCAGTAGTGCAGGAGCACACACTCATGCCATCCGCTCTCCTGCTTACAAAGCTGATGAAGGTAGCGGAATTGGGCGTGGCTATGAATGGAGTAAGGTGCAAGTGTATTACACTGAATCAGCAGGAGCACATACTCACAGCATCACCATTGGCAATACTGGAAGCGGTACATCGCACAATAACCTACAGCCATACCAAGTGATTTACAGATGGGTAAGGACTAACTAACCAGTACGCTTCCACCTATAAACAGTAATGTATGGTTGCATATTGTTATGTGACGTATTACTCCCTGTAGTGTTGGTTGTAAAGCTATGAGTATGGCTTCCATTGGTGCTTGTTGTAACACTTCCAGAGCCACATAAATTTTCACTATATGACCACACAGTGTCTGTTTCATTCCCCTTTTTATTGGTTCTATTCATTGTGACTGTGTGCGTATGGTTACCATTGCTATTAGTTGTTCCAGTATGACTATGAGCAGGTAATTCACCGATGGTGAGTTGATGCTTCTCTTCGCCGCCTGTGGCTCCTGCCGTGAACACTGTACCGGATTTGGCAGTGCCCTGCGACACAAGCACAAGCCCTGCTTCCATCTCTTCCCATGTACCGCCAAAGAGCGTGGCTGGAGAAGTAGAGTCTGTTGACTCGTAGATGCTCCCTACCGGATGGGCATCGAGCTTTGCTTTTGCGTATGTCTCAGCAAGCATCTTTTTCAGCACAGCCGATGTGATAGGCTTTGTTGAATCTTCTCCACTTTCTGCATCCTCATCTGTTGCCATCTCTGCTGCTTCTGCAAGCATGATGTACTTTACAGTGCCATCCGTAAGAGTAGTGTTTGCAGTAGTCCACGCTGGCTCTTCGTTTGCTGTGGTTCCTGCTGTGGTGACTTTGGCAATAGTGTTGGCTGGCATCAAGTCACTACGGATGACCTGACCAACGGAATATGCCGTGTTAGGCTGCCAAAAGCCTACTGCATTGACCACATCCGTCACGATGGTGTGCATGTTTCTGACAAATTCTTGATACTGCTGATTCGTTGTTGGATTATCGTCTGTTGAGTATCTCAGATAGTTATTGATGTTGCTAAAGAGTTTAATAGCCATGATTTAGTCCTTTGTGTCATCAATAAACCCTTGCCATGATATATCGCACACGCCATCGACCGGGTTCCCGTCAGCGTCTGCGAGCTGTACCACGCAAGGGTTTTTAGATAAGTATTTGATTGTTACTGCTTTACTGTCCTGAATTGCATCTATCCGCACAGCAGTTGTGTGATAGTGTGGTGTCTTGATTGGAAGCTCTGTACCATCTTTGGAGATTGCAATGTCTTCAAAGTGTTCGTTTCTATCCGGCACATCGATGTACGCTTCAAGCTCTTTGACAATGGTCTCTTGTGCAAAATTATTAAGTGCTTCTACCGTAATCTGAATCCAGTCACCTTTCTTGACTTCCACTCTGTCTGAGTATTGTTTCCAAAGGTCTGTGGTATCATCCCAAACTTTGTCGCTTGTATCCTCGATGTAGGGAGCATCAAGCTCTGTTGGCCATGCTTCTGATTCGAGACATTTACGGTAGTACACGATGGCTGGGCCTTCGATTTCAGACTTAATCCAAAACTGGCCACTTGCCGCCGCCGTGATGTCACCACGCACGATGTACTGTGACCATGTAGCTTTCCACCTGTTGTCGCTCAGTGTCGACCACGCTGAATCAGCAGGTTTTGACCATCTGGACTCTGTGTTTGGTGCATGGATGTAACCATCAGACTGCAAAAAGCCTGTGGATGCAGCACCAGCCCACGAATTGTCCTTGAAGTTGGTATCAAGCAAGACGTTCTGCTGTAGTAAGTCTCCAAGATTCAGCATGCAGTAAGCTACATTGGCGGATTCGTTACCTGCGTTGTCGACCGCCTTGATCATGACTGCATGAACACCTTGACGTACTGTCTGTGTTTCATAAGGCTGTCCGGTAACAAGGCCTTCCTGCACAAGGATGCCTGTGTTCCAGGCCACTTCCCTTCCTTGTGTATATTTGAGCCTGAATCCTGCAATGTCGTTAGGTGTCGGATAGTCAAACTGCCACCAGTAGCGTCTTAATCCGGATGCAAAATGCTCCACGTTGAGTGCCTGTACATCAGGTGGCAGAGCGTCAATGCCAGTGGGGATGATGGAGTTGACAGCATATTCGGATGTAATGCCATCCACAATGCCACAGACTCTGACTCTGTAGGTTAATCCTGCAGTGACATCCGTGATTTCGGTTTGAGTGCCGGAAACAGATGGGAGTGTTGTCCATGTTAAGCCGCCATCTGTAGAGTAGGAAACTCTAAAATACTGATAGATGGTTTTACTATCCGGAATATCCCATGTACACTTGATTTTGCGGATTTTCTGGCCGGATGATGTGGAGTAGTTGTTTTCTACAAGCTGCAGATTTTCAGGCGGCTGTAAGCTGGTAGGGTCTGTATAGTCGATGTATGGGAATTTATCAAAGTCCGTAGAATAAATGGCTTCGTCATATTCGACCGCCGTGATTTTGAGCTTTAAGTCTCCGTCACGAGTAATCTTTGTGATGCGGTATGGTTTCACTACTCTGTCAACGATGCCAAAAGCATAGGGATCTAAGGCGGCTGGTGTCTGGTCATCGTTAAACGCAGATGATACTGTGATTGTGTCTGTAGTGGTTGTCTCATCTACAGAAACAATCTCTCTTGTGACAAGGTTATCATTGGCTGACAGGCTGAACATGATGCTGTACTGCTTGCCAGCTTCCATGGTTACCGATTTATCAAGCTTGACTGTGTTTCCACTCACAGAGACCACTCGGCCGCTCGCAATACCAGTCTGTGGGACAGAGTGATTGATGCCAATGACATCGCCGTATTCACAGACCACTGCATTGACATCAGCGGAAAACTCAACCGTCTGGAGCTGCCTTTCGTTACATGCCAGCCTGTAGAGTGCTTCTCTGTAGGCCTGGGAGCGTGATGCACATCCAAATAGAGTAACTTTTGCCGTGTTGTCCTGCTTTGTAAGATTTTCGGCATAGGTCGGAGACCGCACAAAGAATTTCGTATTTTTGAAATCGTTCTGCGTGTCGTTGTATGTGATTTCGATAGACCGTGCTCTTTCGTCTTCGGATGAGAATTTCCCGGTAAAGGTTCCTTCTGTTGTCTGTCCTTCGCCAAAAATCTGCACAACGTCAGATGGCCTGTCCAGAATGATTCCATACTGTGTGCCGTGCCGGATGATTGCACCATGAGCAACAGCAGCGGCCTTGTTTGCCGCATCCCACCTTGTCATTGCCGTATCAAAAAATGCATTGAGCCGGAATCTCGGTTCAGTATCTGATGTGCCTATGGCAGATACCTTTTCATCAGCATAAGCCGCCGCATCTTTCCACTCGTTCCAGTAGTCAACAAAGTTTCCTTTAGGCGAGCCGCTGACTACAAACTCATCTTTGCCTGTATTGATGTTCTTAATCCGCTTGCATCCGTGCAGTATGTCATAAGCCGCCCAGACCGGGTTTCTTGCGGATTTCGCTTCATAGGCACTTGTCTCCGGGTTCCATACCCAGACATCCTCCCTCACCTGTCTCCAGTTGACATCAGGCAAAGAGCCGGAGAGCTGGTTGCTTGCCTTGATGCGGAGACCAACGAGCACTTTCCCTGGACGAGCATAGTTGTTGTTGGCATCAAAAGCTGACAGGATAGACCATTGCATCATGGCTACCTTGCGTGAAGAGGAAGGTAGGCTGAGAGCGGTCATTCTGACTTCATACTGGCCAGCTTCAAGGCCTTTTACTTGGAATGTTCTTCTGATTGCCGATGTACTGCTTGCAGTGATTGAATGCTTGCCATTGTGCGTATAGACATGCATCGTCTTGTAATCAGATCGAATATGCCAGGCTCCACGGACCGTGTAGCCTATCCCCATGTGGAATGACACATAGTTGTTGGCATAGTCGGAATTCTTCTGTGCTCGGCCTGTGTATCCATGGATGCTACCAATGACATCCCATCCGACAAAGACCGCTTCATCGGAGTAAACTTTGTGCGTTTTCCCATATCTTTTGACAGTCCTATAGCCTCTTTCATACCGGGGAGTCAGTGTCCATGTTTCATCAGCATTATCACCAAGTGCTCTCATGTTGGTAATGTTTGACGAATCGTCTGTAGTGCACCCGGCTCCTGCTCCATGCCATGTGGTATCGCCTTTTTTTCGGTATTCAAGCCTAAATGATGCAGTGTTGTTGACTGTATCGCCTTTATCATTGATAGCGTACAAGCCGGATGGGAATTCTACAGTGACTTCGATTCCTACTGCATCCGTGCTGTCAGTGGTTCTGACAACAGGGGAGTTTTCTTTCATCTCGATTCCAACCGACTGGTCAGCGACCACTTCGTTAAAGAAAGAGATTGGAGTCTGGTCATTATCGCCAAGGCGTGTCTCAATCTGGACGTTCTGGAAGTTTGAAATAGCGGTGCTGCCAATTCTCATCTCATAGATGTTATCAATCGGCCCCCAGCCGCCGCAGAGTAGCAGATTAAGGTACTGGTCATTTCCGACTGTCTCAACGTGCTCCATGAGCAGCTGTGGAGCAGGAATGCACTCGCCATAGGTTTCACCAATGGTGCCGCCTTCCTGCGTCTGGATGGATGGGAGCGACCAACTGTAGGTTGGTGTGCTCTCCCTGTCATCGTGGTTAAACTTTGGAGTGGTGTTCAAGTGAAAAACAGAGTTGATGATTTTACCACCAATAGTCATGACAAGACCAGCGGCAAGACCTGCAACAAGGTGGGAACCAGCAAACGCCATCTTTGCAATAGATGCGGCAACATTGGCACTCACTAGAGCAAGACCAATCATCGCAACAACTCCAAACCACTTCTTGAAGCTGTGACCGCCAATCTTCGGACAAACGACTATCTCATTGCCATCCTGTGGGAAGCAGTGAGTGGGCTTCTCGATGGGCACGCCATTCAAGAAAATCTGCTTGTCTTCAAAGTCCTTGACGTACTTGCAGACAGTGCAGTTGGTTGGCTTCACATAAGTGACCGTGTGGCGTTGTGGCTCGAAAGGGTTCGTGACTTCGATAATCTTAATCATTTCATCACCGCCTGATCAGTAGGCATGTAATACCCCTGGACAAATGGTTTCCACTTCTCAATCCTATCAATGCATACCCCCACGCCTTCTTCTGCGTGGATGAATTTCTCGTTATCCAGACAGACTCCAACATGGGCCGCATTGCCTTTGAAATCATTAAAAAGAACCACGGCTAAGAGCTGTGGCCTTCCTACGTTTATCCAATATTTCTTCTTTTCGTTGATGTAGTCACTCATCTGCTGGGCATCCATATTCGCAAAGGATACCGGATAGTTGTAGAGATTCAATCCGTGCTTGCGGTAGATGTACATGACCACTCCCCAACAGTCATAGCTGTTTGGCCCCCTGCCGCCTTCTGCGTAGGGTTTGCCGATAATATCAAGAGCCACTTGTCATCCCTTCCTCTCCACCAAAACGACTCTTTATGCGGCATGTTTCCAGTGTGTTGTTGCATGCTGATTCCGTGCCGTTATAACCACACCGGATGTCTTTAAACCGGAATGGGCAGTAGTGAGCAAGGTAGGTGCACTGTGGAAAGTAATTGAAACTTTCAGATGAGCACCCAAGATGCAGAATAATCCACTGCTCGTTGTAGCTTGTGGACGTTACGGAAAACTCCAACTTGATTAATGGAGTAGTGTTATCAAGCATGGACGCATGCACACAGTACAAGGTCATCTTTGCATCCGTGAATCCTCTGTACTGCTGTATATAACGCTGCAGAATGCCGCCCACATTGGAAAGCGAGATGTCTACAGTTGGTAATGTCTTACCATCAAATGTTACATTGCCAATCTGCATTGGAAAGGCTATGTACTCGTTTCCATCCCATGTGATATTTTCATTGTTTCTCACAAGGTAGATGGGCGATTCAAACTCATCCTTCTCTAGCTTTATAAGGATGAGGAATGGCGAGTCATTAGCCAGCTTGTTTTTCTCCATAATCGCCGCAAGTGGGAAAACTAACATGACTCACACCTCCTCAAATGTCAATGTTCCACGCCATCCCACAGGGAAGTCATAGATCCATGACCAGTTTCCAGTGAAGCGTACTGTATAAGTCTCTCCGTCAAGCGGATTTGTCCATGTGAATGACATGGAGTTCTGCACTTTTTCGTAAAATCCACGGATTTTCTTGTAATCTTCTGTAGACAAAGCATTCCATGCGAAAGTCCATGTGCCTGTCACTCTGGTGTGGCGTGGTCGAGTGAGCTTGTAGCCACCATCGTATATAGACTCAATGGTCGAATCAGAGAGCTTTTCGCCAAACGATGAGCTTCCATTCTCAGCCCTGGGAAGGATGGGAGCGGCAATGTCAGGAAATGTATAGTTTGTTGCCATTATTTACCTCCCTAACAAATCTTTGAGTGTATCGAGCGAGCCATCAGTGTTCTTTGCAAGTTCACCAATGGTAATATTCACGATTTCAGCACCGGAATCCCCATCGCTCGTGGTGTTAGCATTCACGGATTCATTGCTGTAATTATTGACGTAAACCACAGTGCCGCCATGCACTCCATTGTTTGAAATGCCTTTAGCAATGTTTGAGTAGGTGTTGTCATTCAAAGGGAGGACTGCTTCATTGTCACCTGCTTCACCGATGAGCGAGAGTGTAGGAGCAGTGACCACGCCACCGGATGCAAACGAAGAGAAGGAAAAGCTACCCATCATCCTGTCCATCCATCCGGTACTAGCTGATGAGAAGGAAGAGTCGGATGAGCCGCCGCCAAAGATGGAAGTAACCAGCCTAGCCGCCGCCATCTTGATTGCAATCTTAGCAATGGTGTTCAGCACAAGGTTTCCAAGGTCTTTCACCAGATTCTTTGCGTTACCAAGATCACTCACAAGGTTAGAGAAGATGCTTTCCAGTCCGCTGTCGAGAGAAGACATCATCTGTGAATTGATTTCCTCAATGGACATGTTGGCTTCTTCCCACAGAGAGTAGTATTCCTGCATCTGGTCTGTCTTGCCTTTCCAGTCAAGGTATTCCTGCCCTGCAGAGCTGTTCATAAGGTCTGTTGCCATGGATTCATTGCCATGGTCAATCGCATACTTCATCTGGTTTTCAAAGGCTTCTCGATAGGACTCTTCCCTCTTCTCGTTTGCTGCTTCTACCTGTGCTGTGTACCAGTCTTCAATAGCGGCCATGGATTCCTTATCTTCCTGATTCTTTGCGACTTCCTTCTCTTTCTCTTCCCTCTGCTTCTGCAAGGACTCTACAGTGGCTTCATATTCAGCATCAGCCAGTTCATAGTAATTTCCCATGGTTTCGGCATTGACTCGCTTAGTCTCAGTAAGAAGGCTCTGCAGAGCTTCTTTCTGCTGTTTCATGAGCTTATTCTGCATAACATCGTTGTATTCATCGACCTTCTTTTTCAAGATGTCGATGGAGTCATCAGGCAGACCAGCGGCGGCGAGCTTCTGAATCTGCTGCATCTTTCCTGTAATGTTGTTCTGCAGCTGATTTAATCCGGATTGATAGGTGGTGTCATTCTCCTGACTGATTTCAGTCTGCATCTGCTTGTACATGTCAATGGCCTGTCGCTTTGCATCTTCGAGCTTCTTCATGGCATCGACCGCCGCTCTGCCATCCTCGCCTACTGTCATTGTGCCAGTGCGTCCACCTGTGTATTCACCAATGGAACCATATCCCAAAAAGCCAAAGGTATTCTTCCAGTCTTCAAGGCTTCGCATCTGCAAGCCGCCCTGGGAGTCTCTTGAAATGACGTTTCCATTTCCAACGTACATGCCCACATGGTCTGGCCCGGAAACGTAGTCTCCTGGACTTGGTGTGTAGTAGCTTCTATCCGGATGCCATGCCTCTGCATCCTTGAATTGCTGATCCATGTTTGAGCCGGATGCACTGTAGAGTGATTCAATACCTGCATTCTTCCACATGGTGGCAACAAAGGCCGCACAAGACCGCCCCATGTCTTTTGTAAGCTCTGGGTTCAGCCACTGTGCTCCTGGATTGTTTGTGTATTCATCAATGGCATTCTGAGCGGCGATTTCGCCAATCGGCACTTCTGCCGTATAGGTCTTTGGCACAGCCGCCGCACTTGCCGCCCTGCCTTCTCCTGTTGCCTTTGTGAGCTTTTCTGTGTTTGTGTCAATGTTTGCCAATGCTTCCTGCAGTTTGGCTAGAGTGTCATCAAGAGCGGCTGAACCATCATCCGGCTGTGCTTCGTCATTATTTTCTTCTCCTGGGAGCTTCAATCCCTGCTCACGAGCGGCGGCAAATGCAGCATCATTCTCTTCCTGGCTGTAGACGTTCATTCTGGTTCCATTGTCTTTCAGTCGAACCATGGTGTTGTCTTCAGCATCGTACTGGTAATTCTTACCATTGTATGTGTAGACAGTATCATTTGCGGCCTTTTTACGTTCCTGCTGGTAGAAGTTGTACATCTTAACAGCAGCATAGCCGATTGCCGCCGCAACACCTACCCAGCCGCCAGCAAGGAGCCACACGGCTTTGGTCAGCCTGGTAATGACTCCAATGGAGCCAGTGGCCATGGTTGTCATCTTTGCGCCTGATACCGCCGCCGCACTGCCTACTGTTGCCACTGACTTGCTGGTGACAGCCGCCGCACCGGAAACAGTAGCAAGAGAGGCAGACTGCTGTGCAGCACTGGCTTCCATCTGTGCGCTTGCCTGTACACATGATTTGGTCAGCTCTTCACGGAGTACTGCCTCTGTACGGATAGCCCTTGCTTCCCTTTCAGCACAATAAGCGGCAAACTTCCTTGCCTTTTCTTCGTCTGTAAGATTCTCTGCTTCCAAAGTCTTGTAGTAAGCACGTTCTTCCTTTAAAGCGGCTTGCTGAACCAGTGCGATTCGCCTGTTGATTCGCCTTTCATCCTCTGCAGAAACGGTCGCTTCCATTTCGGAGACTGCAGTCAGCTCCTGCATCTTGCTTGCGATGGATGAACCAATGGAAGAAATGGTGGAAACACCTTTATAGACAGCAAGGAAAGTGACCACCTTGTCTGTAAGGTCGATGACCTGATTCTTATTTTCGGCAATAAGGCTTGCTAGCTGCCCCAGACCATTAAGGAGTGGTGGGATGTACTGCTCAACAATAGGAGTGAGTGCGGCACCTGTCACAAGCCCCAACTGGCCAGCCTGTGTTTTCAGCAAATCAATCTGCTTGCTTGCCTGATCCATCTGGTCAGCATCAAGACCAATGCCCTGAATCTTCTGTGCGTTCTGGGAAGCCTCGTTATAGTCACGGAGCACATCAATGAGTGCGGCCCCTTTAGCCCCAAGAGTTTCCAGAATGTACTCCTGGCCATATCCTGCTTCTGATGCTTTGTCATATCCTTTAGCAAGCTGTTCCATCTGCTGATTTAGTGGTAACAGTTTACCATTGGCATCAGTGACAGAGGAGCCAACAGCCGCAAGGATTTTGTTGATGTTGTCAGCAGATGTGCCGCCATCAGTGATAGTCTTGTCGAGCTTCATGAGCACCTTGCTCACGGAGTCAACGTCACCACCAGCCAGCTTGATAGTCCTTGCAAACATTGATGCTTCTGCGTTAGTGATGTTGAAATTCTGAGCTAAGTCGTGCACACGTTTCCCTGCTTCGACCGCACCGGAAATGAGCTGCGTAAATCCAAATCCTGCCCCTGCAAGTGCGGCAATGTTGGCAATCTTACCGGAAAAGCTGTCGAGTGCACCTGATGTGCCTGTCAGTGCATCCGTGAATCCTGTGATGGGAGATGTCGAAAAAGTGCTGTTAATGTCACCCTTAGCCTTCTTTAGCTCTTTAGACAGCCCAGAGGAGTCTGCACCAATCTTTAGCATTAAATCAGCAAATGCCATTTTCTAGTCTCCTTTGTTTAAAAATCAGCAAATTCTTTCTTCAAGATTTCAAAGTCGTTCTTTAAATCCGCTTCCTTCTGTGCACTGATTTCTTCCTGCGTCTTGTAGAGTGGATCTACAAGCTCTTTGTAATTAATCGGTTTACCTGCATTCTGAGACAACAGGAAGGACAGGAAGTAAGCTCTCCTCGAATCAGCGTCATACTGCTTTTGCTTATAAGCCTTGATGAGCCTATCAAGCTCCTGTGGCTGTAAATCAAGAAATTCCTCCTGGTGGATTCCTATAAGAAAAGCCGCTGTCTCTGCTTCTTCTGCCCATTCAGCAAAGGTCTTTATAACCCTGCCGCTTCTACCTGCTTGACCATTTCGTCCACTCTTTCCTGTGTCCCTTTCGTAAAACAACAAGAGTAGACCATGGCTTTCAGAATGCTTTCCTGCAAGTCTGCCAGTGTGCCGCCATCTGCACAGAACATGTCAATGAAATCATAAGCGTCAAAGTCTTTTGGCTTATCCTGCAGACCTGCGTCCAGTGCAGCCGCCGCAAAGTCAATGGTGATTGCGTGGGCCGTCACAGCAACAGGATTCTTCTCTGCAAGACTCATCATCTGTGTAAGGGAGAAGTTGACCTTCCTCTCCACCTGGGCGAGCGCACGAGTATTGAACATGAGTGTATAAGTCTTTTCTCCAATGTTTAAATCGACTGCCTTTTTCATGGTTATTCCTCATTAAAGATAAAAGAATAAGGCGCACAGAGTCATTCCATGCGCCTATTCCAAAACAACTTTATTAAATTAGGTAGATGCAGCAGTGCTTGTCAGTTTACCAACGCCGCTGAGAGTTGCAGTGAGAGTTGCAAGACCATCATGTGCATAATCAGTGGAGAAGCTGGTTACATAGCACCATCCGGAATCATAGGAGCCATCCGGATATGCAATTTTGACATGAGCTTCTTTGTCATTGTCAAAGCATGCACGGAGTACATTCAGACCTTTGTCACTGCGAATGATAAGGCCGGAATAAGAAACACTCCAGGATTTAAGGCCTGGAACAGTTTTCTTCCATCCTTCTGTGGTCTTGTCAGATGCATTAATTTCATCTGCAGAGCGATCCACAGGGGAGTTACGCTGACCGCCGACAATAACCCAGTTCGGAGTGGATGTGCCGGCACCGTCATCAACGTAGAGCATAGTGTCCTTGCCAGCTTCTGCACTGGATTTGTCAGGGTTGGTAGGGAGCTTAGAGATTTCATCAGCAGTAAGCATAGTATTCTCCTTTATTGTTCAATAACGATTGCAAAATCCAAAACACCATGGTAGGCAGTCATTCCGCCTTCGTACAGATCTCCACTGATAGAAGCGGAGTCAAGCTCGCAGCTGATAAAGTTGTGGCCTTCCACTTCGATGGGAAAATTTGTCAGAAGGTAGATGACTTCGTTCATGATGTCATTACATTCTTTCTTCCCGGATGCATTAGACCAGATATGGATTCGCTGAGTGATTTCATGATAGACAATATTCTTGTTCCGCTCAGTCATCTTATCAGTCTGTTCACCAAGCCAGATGTAAGGCATTGATTCCTGTCCTTTGGGGATAAAGTCAAATGTCGGTACAGTCTCAGCCTTGTGGAGTATCTGATAGATTCCTTTCTGCAGAGCATTCAATGGTAAATCAGTTCTCATTCAGTGCCTCCCTTACTTTTCTCTCAATGATTGGACGTTCAGCGTCCATGGCTGGCTTCATGAATGGATGGGCCTTACGTGCCGGAATGCTTGCAATCTTGAAGTAGTCACCAGTGCCGCCAGGATGCATTGCCTTTTTCTTAACAGGTACAAGAGCAGGTATTGGCCCGGCACCATTCTCCACCAGATGTGCATAAGGACACTTGGTGTAGACGATGCCAGTCACCCTGTTTTTCCTGTTTTCGGTAATGTCCATGCGGATAGTGCTTCTGAGCTTGCCAGTCTTTACAGGCACGTTGTTCATAGCTCTGTTCATGACGTTCTTAGTGCCATCAATCACGATGGACTGCAGTCTGTCAGACGTTGCTTTGTCATAACTGTCCATCTTTGACAGGCATTTGAAAACAGCATCAGAGATGTCAGCTTTGACGTAAAAGCCTGGTCTAGCCACGATGCATCACCGCCATGCAAGTGAGCGTCTGCTCACCAATAACCGACTCGTCAATGTTCAGTATCTCGTAGGTTCTACCCTTGTAGATAACTTCGCACGATTCGTCAATCCCATCGAGAGATTTGATGGTCATACCCTGCGTGATAGCCACTGCAGAGCCGCCGCCGGAATTGGGATTTGAAAAATGGGCCGGATGGATGTAAGCCCAGACTTCTGCAAGCTCTGCTTTAGTCTCGGTATATCCACCTTGCCCATCTTCTGTCCTTGTTTTTGCTATAGCTTTGATTCTTTCGTTTCTCTGCCCAACTCTTGTCCTATTCATCCGGTTCACTCCTTAACTGAGCAATAATGCCATTCAAGGTGATTCCCATGCTTTCAGAAAGATTAGACATCAAATCCGGATTAGTCAGCATTTTAGCAGTAATGGAGACAACCACAGAGCAGAAAAGCGAATTGTCATAATCCACTTTGCATCCTGCGTTTTTGAGATACTGCTCAGCCGCCTTTGAATAAGCAACTGCATTGGCCAGCTCCAAATCGCTGTCAATGTGGAGTAGATTTTTCAGCTTATCTGCGTCCATGTTATCCTCCAGTTAAATCAATAAATCAGGTAGTAGCGGCTTTCTTTACACGGATGAAGCCGTTATGAGCTGCCACGTTGCCACCAGCGTAGATTACGCCTTTGAATGCAATCATGCCTTCCTTGAATTTGTAATCAGTGGACTTGGAAATGGTCAGTGGGCTGAAATCAGTGAAGCGGTAGTTAGCCAGGGAGCCATAAGCCATTACGTAAGCACCTGCATCAGCATCTGCGAAAGCAGGGAGTACAGGGTTGATTACAAAAGGAATTGTGTCGATGGTGCCAGTGCCACCGGATCTGTCGATAACAATGTTGTGCAGACGCTTACCATCAGAAGAGCGGAGAGCGGCAAAGGCTTTCAGAGTCTTCTTGTTCAGAATCAGCACTGCGTTAGCTTCAACACCTTCATCGCCGCCATAGGAGAAGACGATTTCATCGAGTGTGGTGTTGTCGATGGCTTTAATGGAAAGGTCGGTAGATGCATCAATGGCAGTAGCCTTTGCGGAGAGGATACCAGTCAGATGGTTTGCTTCACCATCACCAGCAACGATTTCCTTCGCAACCTTCTTCATAAGGGATTTGCGAACGCCATCTTCAACTACTCTTTCGTAGTCGATAGCAGGAAGTTTTTCAATTTCTTCTGTAATTTCTGCGTAAGCAGTAATCTTGGACTTTGCAATGTTGGCATAGCCGAATTTGGTTTCAGCGGTAGCCGCATTTTCACCTTCACCAGTATAGCCGGCATCCGGATTTTCGATTTCGTAAGGTACACGATAAGCTTCGCCGCCAGGCAGAGACAGAACGTCAGCCTGGTTCAGAATGTCGGATACCTGTTTGAAAGCCGGATTGATGTTCTGGCCATCATAGGTCGGGAGAATGATGTTGGAAGATGCAACAGTCACGGAGCGGCCTTCTTTAAGGTCTTTTGCATTCTGGGCAGCTCTGTCTTCTGCAGCGTCTTTCTTTGCGTCCGGTTTTTCAACAGTGTGGAATCCGGTTGCCGGATTGAATTTAGCTGCATCGTCACGCTGTTCGGTTACTGCGTTAGCAGCAGCAGTGCGCTGGTCAGGTGTTTCGATGGAAGCACGGAAAGAGTTAAGACTTTCGATTTCCTTGTTGATGGAATCGATTTCAGTGTTGATGGAGCGGAGTTCGTTCACATCGTTGCAAGCCTTGGATCTTTCCTGCAGCTGTGCGATATGGTCTTTTTTTGCTTTGATGAGTGCTAAAAGTTTTTCCATTTCAGTTTTTCCTTTCATTTAGACAAAATTTCATTTTTTAATTTGAGTACTTCGATTTCCTCTTCGCTCTTGGCTTTGTCCAAAGCCTGTGACCTGGCAGTCTCCACTTCTTTACGTGCATTGTCCAATGCATCACGGTCACGAGCTGAAATGTCAGTACCTTCATAAGCAGGATTATTTACTGCACTAACCTCAAACACCTTGCTGATGGATGTGATAGTGCGTTTCGGATAGTCTTCATTGGAAAAATCCCATGCTTCCTTATCCGGATGGAAGCAAAAGGACATCCCTGTAATATCCCCACGGCTGACAGCACTGTAGAGTGCGGCGGCTTCTGGATTGTTATCAACATCAAGCCTTGCTTCGATGGACAGCCCTGTTTCATCAATTCCCAGAGTCATGGTGGAATTGCCATTATTGCGGCGGCTTCTGGCCAGAGGGATTTTAGAATCATCATGGTTGGTGAAAAGCGGCACATCCGTAAGGTCGCAGTTATCAAAAGCACCAGGAGCGATGACTTCTGAGAACCAGCCGCAAATGTCGGTTTCCTGATTAAACACAGCCGCATGGCCACGCACAATGTACTGTGCCGGAATTCCTTCACTGGCATTTCTTTTCTCTACCTTCATGTCCGGCAGTGTAAAGAATCTTAATACTTTATCGTTTTTATTCATTCTGCGTTCCTTTCTGCTCATCGTTGAGCTTTAGCTGATACTGGTCAGCAATATCGGTAGAAACATAATTCAGTGACTGCAGTTTTCTGTCTCCATCCGGCTGTGGTTCATAGCCGAACATTTCAAGAATCTGGTTGACTGTAAACAATCCTGCATTGGTTCCCAATGTGGCAAGTTCAATCTTCTGCTGATTGGTCATGAATGCAGTTTTGGAATAGTAGGTTTTTATCCTATGGCCTACATCCTGCTCACGCTGAGTGAACAGGCAGGAAGACATGGCTTGCTCGAATTCCGTCTGGAAATCCTCGATGCAAGACTGATAAAAGGCACCATGCTGTTCTGCTGTGTAGTCACCTGAAAGCATAGCTTCTGAAATCCCATAACGCTCACGGATGATGTTTTTAAGAAACTGCATGACAGTGTCATCAATGTGTGTTGGTGTCATTGCCACAGGAGTGAATTCCCCTGGTAGGTCTGTTGCCACAATGCCCATCTTGGAAGAAGCGATGTGGTTTTCAAAATCAGTGCGGATCTTTTCCAGCCTGTCTTTATCAACCACGGTCTTTGCGTTGTAGATACCATTGATTTTCAGCGTTGCTTCCAGGCTCTTTGGCACTGTTTCAAGGATGTTGGACAGTGCAGATATGGACTGAGACAGCTCCCTGGTGTCCGGCATTCCGTTATCAGAGCCGCCGCCTATGATGGTGTTCTTCCCTCGCCGCCATCTCAGATGCACAAGGTCTCTATAAGGCACGATGTCATAACCGCCATACCGCCAATAGAATTTGACTTCCCAGATGTTGTTTGAGTCATCCACACCAAATTCAATCTGTTCTGGATTGAGCGGCCAGAAGGCTGTGTAGTATTTAAAATAACTTCCATCGCTGGCTTTCTCCCACTCGTATTCCGGATAGATGAAACAGTTGCAGTCTTTACGTCTAAGCCATTCACAGCATGCCAGGAAGTCCTTCGTGGTCTGCAGCGGATTAGGCTTGTATCTGAACAGTCTGCTGATTTCATCATTCTGTCTTTTGACGGATTCACTGCCTTCAACCACTGAAATGACGGAAAGCTTTCCAATCTCAGTAGCGATTTTATCAATGCAGTTGTTCACAAAGTCAGACATGTAGATGTTCTGACCGCCATAGGAGAACAGTGCTCTGGAATCGTCCAGAATTGCAACAAGAGATTGTTCCTGCTTGTGCTTACTAAATAAGTTCTTTATGTAGTCAAACATTCAACCCTCCTGTTGCAATGTTAAATACTCGCCCTTGTAAGCAAAATAGCTTGCATAGGCAATAATGAATCCCAGACAGCCATCAATTCTGTTTTTGGACTGGCCGTATTTCTTGACAGGCATTGTCTGCCCAATGTTATTGAGCTTGATAGATGTATTGGAAAGGCACCATCTATCAATTTCATTGTTGTTATAGTTGAGCACTTTCCTCTTTAGGTCGCTCTGCAGCATGCTCATTGGATTAGACAGCGTCTTGAAATCCATGGGCACTCTGTCTAGCACATCATCACCAAAGAAAGAGGCAATTTCGTTTTTAAAGTCTTTCGAGTGCCAGTTATCATATCCGATAACAAACGGCTTCATGTTGTAGTTGGTGTAGAGTGATTCAAACCACGCCGCAACGTCTTTGGCATCAACCTCTGAACCTTTGCAGATGGTCGCAAGGCCTTTTTTCTCCCATTCCCTGTAATCTTTCTTTTCCGGATTGAGTGCAGATGTGCTTTCATCTTTGAGTGCATCCGCTTTAACTTCCGGTATGAAGTACATGGTGAGTGTTTTCTTCTCCTGCGTCAGTGGATTCACAAACATGGCCTTCGCATTGCAGAGATCTGTGGTCTCAGCAAAGTCCATGCCTCCGATGTAGTACTGGCCTTTGAGAGATTCAATGTCAAAGGTTTCTGGATTGTCGATGGTGGCCATGTCAAGCCAGGCAGAGGAAGAATTCTGCTTGACGTTGAAGTCTTTGGCCAGCACGAATGCTTTTGTGCTCGGATTGGTCTTTGCTTCTTCCACCATGTCTTTCAGGAAATGCCATTTCTTGACTGTGCCCAGAGAGGGATTCGATTTGTACCACGATTTCTTGTTCTGCCAGATTTCGCTTTCGGAATCCTGCTGGTACAAGAAAATGAGCCAGTGCTCATCGTCCTTTTCTCCTGTAACGACTGCTCTGGCTTCATTCATTTCTTCATCAAGATAGCCGCCATCAGTGAATCCTTCTGTGGTAATCTCGATGTATATAGGTTCATCCTGCGTTGATAGTGCCTGTCTGATAGGCATAACCAACGTGTTGTCTTTCATTTCGTGCACTTCGTCCACACATGCAACCTTGATGTTCTTACCTTCCTTTGCAGTGGTGTGAGCGGAGAGTTTTTTGATTGTTCCTTTATTCTGATAACTGAATTTTCCTTTGGCATGCTGTCTGCGTTTATTCCCAAAGAACATGCCCATCTGGTTTTTATGAGTGCACTTTGACATCTTGGGAGAAATGTCTCTCATGTCATTGGCACCATTGAACAGGATTCCTGCTTGTTCATAGTCATTGGATGCGTAAAGAATGTTGGTGCCAGCCTCACCACAGAACCATTCTGCCAGTGACCAGGCAGAGATGAATGGTGATTTGCCATTCTTACGTCCAACCATGAGGAGAAGCCTGTTGTACTTTCTAACGTACTTGTCAGACTCATCGCTGTAGACTTTGAACGAGTAGAAGGCTTCCAAAATGGCTTTCTGCCATAATATCAGGATGAACGGCTTTCCGGAAAAAGGAGCCTGGACATGTCTGCACTCGCTTTCAATAAACTTGATTCGTTTATCGGAGTCACGAGTGTCAAAGACTATGTCCTTGTCTTCCATCTCATCAATGAGCTTTTCAAGCTGCAGCTTCACCAGTGAGCCTACTATGATTTCACCTTTCCGGATGGCATCATAGTAGTCTTTTATCCATGAGTGCTTACTCATAGTCTTCAAGTCCAAGGTCTTCTTCATCGACATCGTTCTTCAACGCCTTACTGAGCTTAAACATCATATTAGTGTAGCTGGCTTCGACTTTTGGAAGCACACGAGCGACTGGCATTTCTTTCTGCATGGTGGGAATGTTCGGATGAGTCTTCACTAAGCCGGATTTCTTTGCAATGTTGTCCAGCTCGTCAAGCCTCACTCTTGTCCTTGCGGCTTCCCAGATGAGTCCATCCATGAGTGCCAGCGTCTGTGCGTCTGAATCCTTGAAAAGATCCATGATTCTTCTGTACTCTCGCTCTACCTTGTCCATTTTTGAAAACCCTTGCTTTTTTAAAATCAAAAAAAGTCAAAAACTCGTTTTTAATCAGGAAAAAGTCCCCCACCCGGTTCAATATTCAGGCGAAAATTTTCATCGACCGGGGGAGTCATGGCTGATACTGGTCAAACCATTTCGTGACGTAGCCTTTCCATTCATCCGCAAAGACTCCTCGCTCCTCGCATGCACTCATGCATTCTTCTTTGCTTGCAGTCTTTAGGATTGGTTCAGCTCCTGTCTTAGCAATGATGCTTTCCCTTACCGCTCTGAGTGGATAGCCGCCTTCTATGAAAGCTTGCTCCCACTTACCATATCGAGTGGAAATCATTTCAATCAAATCATCTCGCACTTTGAATGCGATGTTCTTTAATCCGTTTGGTTTGTCATACATCGGTAGGCCTGAAATCGCCGTGTAGATTGTGTCCATATTGACTATCAAGTCTCCACGATGACTCAGCTGGCTAACCAGTGATGACTTGCCAGAGCATGGTGGGCCGTACACCAGGTAGACCTTCTGCTCTTGGTGGTAACCATACCTTCCATGGATTTTGTTGTGGCAGTCTGAGCAGATGATCATCACGTTGCTCGGATTGAGTGCCACATCCGGATTTGTTATGTTTTCGGGAGTCAGCTCAATCTTGTGGTGGCCAACCAGCTCACTTGGATTGAGTGCGAATGACCTGCCGCACATCTCACACTTCGCTCCTCGCTCAATCACTAAGGATTGACGCAAGGTTCTCCATTGTGGAGATTTGTAGAATTTGATTGCCCATCCTTCTGCCATTACCAGTCACCCCACTTTTCGGGATGCTTGTGTTTCAGCCAGCACATGGCGGCTGTGGCATTAGGTGCAATCTTCTTTCGCTTGATGATTGTGCGCATGACTTCGCCTTTCTTGTTAAGGACTGTTGTCTTCTCTTCCTGGTAGCAGTCTCCAACAGCAGTCTTGAACAAGGCATTCTCAACTGACTCATCGGCCTTGTCCTTACCTTTCTCAACAGTCTGCTTGAATTCTGGGAATTTGTTTTCCCACTCGTAAAGAGTACTTGGATTGATACCAATCTTCATAGCAAGCTGTTTATCTGTAAGGCCTTGTGCCAGCCAGTCAGCTACTTTCTGTAATCCATCCGGAGTAATCCATTCTTTGTATGCTCCTCTTCGCCCCATGAGTTTCAACTCTCTTTCTTTTAAACGCATATAAAAACAGCACCATCGCTGAGACAGTGCTGTTATATTCCGTAGCACCATGGGCAGTGGTGCCACGTTTCAAGGAGGAGATGAACGTAAGAAAAAGACATGAGAATGAATGAGCGAGTTACCATGAGGGTTTTCCCTTTTTCTTACACTATCATTTTAGCACATTTCTCAGCGACATTTTACGACAAATCACGACAAATCACGACATTTTGCGACAAAAAACGACAAGTTTTGGTGTTAAGTGAATATCTTTTCAAGGCTGTTGAGCTTGGAAGAGTCGATAATTGCTTGGATTTCTCGCACTCCCTGGCGGCTTAATCGTTCAACGCTTCGCTTCGAGTAGCCCATCTGCCCTGCAATGTCTTTGTAATCAACGTGATGCACATAGTAGTCAAGCAATACTCTCTGCACATTGGCAGTCTTACCGCCGCAATTCCCTATGCTGAGTATCATGGAAACTGCCAGGAGCTTCTCTTTCTCAAACATCAGCATCTCTTTTGTGATTCTGACATTGAGTCTGTTCCTTGCTTCCTCAATCTGCTCCACCAGCCCGGAAAGGTCTTCTGTGTGAGAACCATCCACCTTGTCCTTGCTGTAGTCTACAGCCTTGATGGAACCATACTGTGTGTACAGTGTCTCTTTGTCTTTAATCAGCTTGTCAATCAGGATGCCACGATTTCTGACAGCCATTAAATATTCATCAGCTCTCATGCTCCACCTTCATCCTCAATCAAATCAATGGTCACATACTCCACACGCTTCCTTCCCTGTTTCCTTTCGGACAGTAGACACTCTGGAAGGATGTGCACATACCGCTTGCTGTCATCCGGAATGATTCCTGCTTCCACTAAACCATCCATGATGTATTTGAGCTTATGAAACTCATTGTCATCATCCGTGCGCCTATTTCCGTAAATCTTGACCACAACAGTGCAGTGCTTACTAATCTTCCTTCCTCGTGCCTGTGCCTGGAAGACCAGTGAGCACTCTTCTGTGTAGTCTCGTTTCAACGTAGCCGCCGCCCACCTTGACTGGTTGGACTTGTGGATGTACTGGTTCAGTGTAGGTAACTCTCCATCAAATTCGAGATGGATTGTCACTGTTCCTCACCATACTTCATGACTTCCTCAATGGCGGCATAGATAAATGGGATTGCCGCCTTGCCCAGCTTCTCATCCCCATCGTACACAGACCACTCGGTTCTTGCTCTTCTCACTCCTTCGTCAATCATTCCCTCGATTTCATCCGGCTCAAAAGGAAGGATTTCATTTGGATCATCGTTTTCTACAAATTCCTGGAAGAGTGCATCTTTGATAATGTCCTCACCGGAAACAGGGAAGTTAAGCTCACGGATGCTGTCAATGTAGCTCAGTTTATCCTCCATCAGATACTTGCTGTTTGTTCCTTCTGTGTATCCTTTGAATGATTTCCTGATTTTGTTTTTGAAACCATCCGTTACTTTGCTCTCGACAAAGAGCGGAACAATTACTCCACGTGGGAACCTTAAAATGCTTACTGCCATGTTATTTCCTCCTTTTAAGGCTGTTAATCATAACCGCACTCAGCACCAGAGTTGCAATAAATGCTCCAATAAACATTCCTGCGAATAGAGTCAATGCGGTAATCATTTTCCAGTACTCCCAAAGGCACCAACCCTTGTACCATCTGCATCGTCATCTTCTGTCCGGTAGTACTTCATGAAGATTCCCTGGCAGATTTTTTCTCCTTTGCTGACATGCTGGGCAGTATCCCCAAAGTTGTGAATGGCCAAAGTGATGTTTCCATCGTCTGTTGGATTCCCATAATAGTCAGCGTCAATGATTCCGGAATACCGCATCTCCATGTGCCGCTTCACTCCCCAACTGCTCCTTGCATAGATTTTCAGATAGAAGTCAGGTGGCATCTTGCATTTCACAAAGGTCTTAACAAGCACTGTCTCATTTGGCTTAACAGTAAAATCATAAGGCGCAATAAAGTCATATCCGGCAGCATTCTTTGTGCTTCTGCGTGGCAGTCCAAAATCTCCATAGGGATTATCTTTTGCATACTCAAATTTTCTCATGTTCTTTTCCTCTCTTTCCTACGCCATGCTGCACCTTCCCTGGCGTATAACCATAATACTCATCAGTGCATTGAATAGAGCAGAATTCTTCACCAGCCACATGAAAACCATAAGCGTCTATTGTGCAGCTGAGTGGGATGAATGGCTTGCCGCACTGCTTGCAGTGTCTGAGCCTGACTACTTCTCCGTTATGCTCGTTGTCTATGCCTTCATCAATGGCCTGGCTAAATTCCGGAAATCTGTGCTTCCAATTAAACAGTGTCTGTCTGCTGATTTCCATTCTAACGGCAAGCTGTGCAAGAGTAATTCCTTGCTCCATCCAGTATGTCACTTTTCTCAGCCCATCCGGATTCATCCACTTTTTATACGCTTTAAACAGCTTTGTGCTTTTGTGTTCTACACAGTCAGATGCTTCTTTGGTAGTCTCCCCCTCCTCTTCACCTGCACAGTAGGGTTTACTTCCACAGCTTCCTGTGGCTCAACGTCTTCCACATCCTCCTCAATGTGTGTGATTGATGGTTCCACACATTCTTCTTCCTCTTCTGATTTCTCTGCTTTGTTTCCAGGTGCATCACCATCAACCAGAGCCAGCAGATTATCCATGGTCTTCCTGCCTTTGACGATGCCAACATAGTAGTCAAGGATTCCTGTGATTACCTTTGCATAGAGTTCTGCATCCGTTTCTGTCTTTACGTTGCCCAGAAACAGAGCATTGATGCTTGATTTGATGTTGTCGATTCTACCCTTTGCAGAAATCTTTTTCAGTTTGTACGCCATGATTATTCCTCCTCGTCTTTCTTGACTTCAATGAAAACAGTGGCTCTCCTTTTAAGCCACCTTATGAAAATATCCTCAACGATGTATTGCCCCATGGTGCTTACAAGCAGCTGAGTTTTTTCGTTGTCAGCCGCCGCCCTGACTTTATCCTCATCAATCAGCTCATACACAACGCCTTCCCACTCGTTTTCCAAATTATCTGTAAAAATGTATATCCACTCATACCTGTAGATGTGAGCCAGCAAGTCAAATAGCTTCATCTTGTTACGCTTAATCTCTCTTATTAGGACTCCAACTTTCTTCTACAATTTTTCCATCCTTGAATCTGTAGTTGATGGTGGGATCTTTATGCTCATTACATTCTTTCAACAGTGCCTCTTGCTCAAAGTAGAATCGGACGTACCGCCTGCTTCTCCTAATTAAGCCATACATTCTGGCAAGCCTGTATGGAAGTTTGTGAATCTTCTTTTCCATCTCGGCTACATAGCGTCCATCCGCTGGTGCTGGGCACGTGACATAGATCTGGGCATCCTCCATGGCATCCCTGTAGCCTTTGAGATAGTTGTAGTCCGATTCAAGGTAATCTTCCCTTTCCTTGTATTTCCGGATGGCTTTCTCAGTGTCTTTCAGTTTAATGTCAATGTAGCTCTGGATACGCTTGATTCTTTCTCCTTCTTCCATGGTGTTCCTCCCTGGTTACGAATCAGCTTTTTTGCGTCTGGTGGTCTTCTTCACTGGCTTTGGTGCCGCCGCTTCCTCGCTTCTCTTGTTCCAGGCATCAGCAGCATCAAGCTCCACCTTCTCCATAGGCCCATCAGCTCCACAGCTGTCACAGTGGATGCAGAAGCCTTTCACGCCTTCACGCAGATAGTAAAGACACTCAACCATGCACAATTCCATGCTCCCACAGTGTGGGCAAGCTTTAATGCCTTTTGCCTTATGCAATTCCGTGTAATAAAGGATTTCGTTCATCAAACCCCTCCCTCTTTCAGTTCATTGCGGATGTCCAGAAATCTATTCCGAAGGTAATCAGCCACAAGCCGTGCGGCACGTTCTGAATCGTTGCTCGGAATTTCCAGTGCGTTGTGCGTCCCTGGGAGAAACTCCCCTTTGATTTCAGCCACGCTGGTAATCCGGATCAGTCCATGTTTGGCACAGTGGGCATCCTTGAAAATCTTGACCACAAGGTGAAATGCCTTGATGTCTTTGTTTGGCATGTACCAGAAGGACACTGCCATCTCGCCGTTTTTGTTGGCCTCCCTGTTGTTCAGCATGTTCTCCATGCCAATGATTCCCCATAGTTTGAGCATCATTTTCTGCCAGTCAGATGTCTCCATGTGTTCCTCCATCAAAAGGGAATGTCTTCAGCATTACCGGATGGGCCGTAGGTCGGATTGCTGTTGCCAAACGCATTCTGTTGTGGTGCCTGTTCTCCAAACTGTCCCCAATTAGGTGCACTCTGCTGTGGAGCGGATGGCTGACTATATCCTGCATTCTGGCTGTAGGACTGCTGTCCATAGGCCTGTTTGGGTGCCTGTAAAGGCAGAGCCACCACGCTTGCTATTACTTCTGTGATGTAGTGCTTCACGCCCTGCTGGTCATCGTAAGACCTTGTGCTCATCCTTCCCTGCACATAGACATAGCGGCCTTTATTGAGCTGCTGGCCTACAGTGACCGCCGTAGGCCCCCAAACCACTACATTCACATAATCAGTAAGCTGTTTCTTTTCGTCCTGGGGAGTTGTGTAGTTCTGGTTGGTGGCTACTGTAAAGGACGCTACCGACTTTCCTCCTTTTGTCTGTCTTACCACTGGGTCTTTTGTCAGATTCCCAATAATCTGTACTGTATTCATGATTTCCTCCTACTCTGCATCCTTACGGAGACTAGCCCCATAGGTGCCAATAACCTTGCTTGTGCTTCTCAGCCTGTCAAATACTCGCTGTACATACCGCTCTTGAATCTCATCAGGGAGCATGTTGGTTGTAATGATGACCGGCTTCATGTTGTTGTAACGATTCGTGATGATTGCATCCACTTTATTCAGCACCCAGTCTTTTGGATATTCCGCCCCAAAGTCATCAAGAATCAGAAACGTGACGTTCTTGATTTTCTCCTCGAATCTCACCAGCTCAGTGCTGTCTCGACTCTTTGACATGGAGATCATGTTGTCCAGAAGTTCCGGCATGCTGGTGAAGAACACACCCATCCCCTGCTTAATGGCTTCATTCGCCACACAACATGCAAGTGTGGTCTTCATGCGGCCTACTTCTCCAAAGAACAGAAGCCCCATGCCTTTCTCAGCATTCTCTTTCAGGTGCTTCGCATACCGCCGTGCATCCTCTACCATAGGTCTGACTGTTTCTGGGCAGCCTTTGGAAGTGATGTCTTCAAAGGTCGCATTGAAGTACATTTTAGGAATCCCACTAGCTCGAACCCTTTTTAAATGCTCTGATTTCTTGCTTTCCGGCTGTGGTTCTTCTTCCAGGATGTCATAACCGATGCTTCTGATATGGTCTATCAGCCGTTTTGATGATTCGTCCATGCTGACCATCCTCCTCCTTTCTCTAACGCTTCCTTGATTCTTCTACGCCTGTCCTCTTGCGACGCTTCCTGGTGCCCTTCTGGTTGATTTTTGAGCGGGAAAAATGACTGCCAGCTATTCATGATGGACTGATTCACAATTTCCACCATAGCCGCTTCATCTCCTTTGCTCATTTCACGCAGCTTGTTGAGATTCAGCTTCACTGCCATTTCAGTGAGCGGCTTTTTTAGCCTTACTCTCATCTCGCTCCATCCTTCAAGAGCATCAAAGAGCTGTTGGTTGTCACCTGCAAAGGACTTGAAGTCAGCAGAAGTCCCTCTATAGATTTCTTTATTTCTTTTATAAATCTTTCCCTTCTTATCTTCTTTTATATTTTTATACATATTATATGAAGAGTCTGGCTTGCGATTGGCTTGCGATTGGCTTGCTAAATTTTTACCTTCTGATTGCGATTGGCTTGTGGCTGGCTTGCGATTTGGCTTGTCAACTGTCTGAGCATCCTGCTGATATTTGCCCCAATTTACTATGGTTATCAGCCTTCCTCTGTTTGTTGATTTGATTGTCAAAAAGCCTGCCATTTGCATGTTAGATAAAGCAGTTCTGATTGTTGAAGTGCTTGCTAAGCATAATTTCGTCAATTCAGCAAGTGATGTGACAAGTTGGCCTGGTTGAATTTCCACCGGATGACCTGCCCAGATGTAAGTCCCTGGTTGCCACCATGCCTTTGCAAGCAGAGTGATCATGAGCACTCTCTGCACGTTTGAGCCTTGCTTCCATAAATCATCATCAAGGATTGACCTGTAGAGTTTTAACCAGTTCCCTTTGTCTGCCATGTGGGGACCCTCCATTCATGCATTAGGCATCTCATCAGGTAGACGGATTTCACGAAACTCAATCGAATCTGGCCCATCTCCTATTTCAGCCTTTAACTCAATAGCAGGAATTCCGCAAAGCTGACTGACAAGGCAGCCCATGAAACATTCAAGGCTGTCATGCCATTCTCCTGCTATGAAGATTGCATCACATTTCCGCAATGCTATTGCGCCCTGCGCCAGTGAGCCGACATGCAAATCTGTGAGATATTTACCGCCCTGTTTCCTTTTGTACCTGCACATGGATGAAAAATTGAATCCATCAAGGTTTGGGAAGGCATCATTGATTTTAGTCACCCATTCCCACGCCTTAGACCTGTTCTCTGCGTTTCCGTCATACGGATAGCAGACAATCATCAGCCTTTTCCCATCCTTTATCATCCGGATGGCTTCTCTTGCAGTAAGCCTCTTATCGCCTATATCTGCCAATAATCCTTTTGATTTCATTCTTTTTACCCTCCTCAAACGTCCTACACTTGTCTGATTCAAGATATTCAGTAAACTGCTGTGCCCAATACTTCTTGTGCTCTCCATGGGCATAGATGGAATGACAGGATGGGCACAAGCAGACAAGGTTCCCTAAAGTATCAGAACCACCATGTGAGCGGAAAACAACGTGGTGGTGTTGGACTTCTGGATTGCCGCAGATGATGCATGAGTGGTTGTCTCTCAGATCCACGAGCCTGCACATCGCTTTATATCCTCTGTCATGCAGCCTTATCCGCATTGCTCATTCCTTTCGAGTTGTAAATAGTCAATCAAGCGGCCCATCTCTTCTGTACTGTAGGTGGATGAGCCAAAGTACAGCATCAGTTCTGTATAGCCATGGCCTGACTTTGACACTACCGCCTGGTTGCCCAGACCGGATGACTCCCATCTGTCAATCATGGCATCCACCACAGCGTTCTTGACCGCCACAGTGGTGAATACTCCTGCAGAAAGGATGGCCGCTTTGTACACATCCTCTTTCGTGGTGCCTGTCATCCTGGCTATCTCATCGCACAGCTCCCACATGAGTGCATTGGCTGAAAGCGCCCTTGCCTTCTTCTTCCTGGTGATTTCCAGTGTCAAAGGCTTCGATGCATCCGGCATGGATTTGAGTGCTTTCTTGTCCACTGTGATGAGCAGGAGAGCCGTGCTGAGAGAGTCAAAAGTCACCTTGATTGACTTGATGTCTGTTTTCATTTCTTAGCAGTCTGTTTTTCCGCTTCTGCCTTTGCTTTAAGGTACTGTTCAAAGTAGTTGCAAGCTGAGTCTTTCACGTTGTCAAAATACATGATGTCTCTTTCCACATCGCCATTGGTCAGCTCGTCAATCTGCTTCTGGTTGACCACCTTGATAAATTCTTCTGGATTGTAGCCTTTTCTGGAAATCATGCCCAGAAGGATTTTAAGGTTGGCAGAACCCTCCGCACTTTCTTTTCCATGGTCTCTCATGGGCTGTCTCTGCTGGCCTTTATTGATTTCAATAGCACTGGAAGCCTTGTTTCCGTCATCGTCATCATCAGCCTGGGAGATGCCCACCAGTGCGGAAAGTGAGTAGCGTCTTGCATAGGTGATGGCACTCCCCACATCCTGTGGAGTCAGCCTGTTGTTTTTCCCAACGATTGGCATCTTGATAGTCGACTCAATAAACTGGCCGGATTTATGGCTGAGAATGGTGGTCACTGTGATGCGGCCATCCACGCCAATCTCACCAATGGGCTGCAGAATGGCCAGCCCATTCTTTGCGAAAGGTTCACGGATGGCATCAAGCACGGATGCCAGTGTGCTGTAGCTTGAATTGAAAAAAGGATTGGCACTATCCTTCTTTGCGTTGCTCATGGCTCCCTGGGCGAGTGCCAGTGCTTCAAAGAGCTTGGATGTATCATCAGACATCATGTAACCATCAAACTGTTTTGCTTCCATCTTTTTCTCCTTCTTTGTATTTGTTCCGGATAGCTTCCACAACATCTTCATCCGGAATGATGAACCCAAAGGTTCTGTGATACTGGTTCATAATAGCCTTTATGACCATCTCTTCTTCTGGAGTGTTGGCTTTCACAAACATGTCCAGCAGATAGTTGTGAAATTCCCTCACTAAGCCTTCATACATTTTTATCCTCCAGAATCTCACACTTCACGGCTTTATCGACCATGTTCATAGTCATCAGGTTCTTTTTCAGCACATTGGCTCTTACCGGATCAGTGACAGTGAATCTCACCAGGATGATGTTTGTTTTCTTATTTCCTGTATTTTCCGATATAGTATTGGCTTTCGCTTCTGGCTCGTGTTTATCGGCTTCCTTTGGCTCGGCTGTTTCCTTTGCTGCCTGTTCAATCTTGGATTGATTGGAAAATGCTTCATCCGCTTCCTGTTTCAGCTCTTTGATAGAGCGGAATTCAAAGGCCGCTGGGCTGGTGAAGATTCTTTCAAAGCTGAGCGGAGTGGCCAGTCGGTACTTCTCATTGAGCATGAGAATGTACATGGAAAGCATCTCTTTCTTCTGGTCGAGCATTTCTTCCCTATCGTCATCCTGCTTCTGCTCAATGAGCTGGTTCTTGATGATTTCATCAATGATGTTGCAGATGTCAGCCCACTTTGCTGTCTTGTTGTAAATCTTTTCTGGGAAATCGTACCGGAAACGTGCCGCATCAAGGCCCATGGCAGAGGCTTTCTTCTGGTACTCGCTCTTGACCGCTTCTCTCAGCCGCTCGATTCTCTTCTGTTCAAACTCATTGAGCTGGGCACGTAGCGGATTCTCTACCCCTGTAATGATGCTTTTCAGGTAGTCCACTTCTGCAGTAAACTGTTCAACTGGCTTCTGCAGCTGCTTCCTTCCCTCAGTCCTAAACTTATCCAGCTTCTTTCTGGTGTGAGTCAGCTCCATGGCTGCATGTTTCATCTCGTCAAGGTTGTCTTCTGTCACCAGAAGGCCTTTAAACCTTTCAGCGTAGATCTTTGCAGAGCGTTCAAGTTCAGACTCGTTCCATGCCACGTTCAAGTCCATTGTTGTAAACCGTGGGTCTGCGATGCTCAGCACCTTCACATCCTTAGCTTCAATCGTTTCCATGTCTCATTTCCTCCCAGTAATCCAGTACTTCTTCTCTTTCATCATCGTCCATGGCAAGAAACGCCTTCATGGACTTCCTGATATATTTCTTCTTTACGCCGTATCTGCAGACAGTGGCATGTGCCATGAAGAAAAACGCCTTCATCACATCGTCAAACTCAACATTCTGAGATGCTTCGAGCACACTCTTACTGTCTTTCATTACAACCTTCACAATCTTCTTCATTCTCTTTCCTCCCTGGTGTCATTCTTATGCTTCTCCTTACGCCATTCCTCAAACTCCCTTCTGTATTCAGGATCTTTGAGTGCGTCAAGTGCAAACTGTATGAAATGGATGGGCACCATGTTGTATGGCTGGGCCGTGTCCACTGGTCTCATTCGACATCATCTCCTGCATCATCATCAATGAAGTCATCATCAATGAAGTCATCATCAAGAAAGGCTTCATTGAACATTTCTTCCTCGGATTCTTCGTCAGCGATGAGAGTATCCCTCTCAATCTCATCGTCATCCCAATACCTGTCCACAACCATGTGGTTCTCCCAATCGTGGGAGTCAGTGATTCTTACTGTCATGCTTGCTCCTTTATTGGCTTTACCCTGATAACAATGGTCTGGCCCGGCTGTAAATCCCCCGGACGCTCGATGTGGTTTTCCTGCATGGCCCGGTAGACTACTTCCTGCATATTGTCCTTGTCAGAAGCTACCTTCGCACACATCCCCCACAGCGTGTCTCCGCTGTCAGCCTCCACTTTGTACTCCACCAGTGGCTCCTCGCCGTGACAGTCCATGAAAGCATAGGCCGCACAAGCAATCAGAATGGCAATGGCTCCAATTCTCTTCCATTTCCTCATGGTTTATTCCTCCATTCCAGCCGCACGTTTCACAAGAGTGATGGCCCTTTCAAAAGCATCTTCCTTGCCTACATATTCCATCCGGATGAATCCGCCATCTCCCATGTAGGACTGCTTCTCAGCAGCTCTCTTTCTCAGCCATTCAAGGTCTTTAAGCAGAAACTTCACATTCTCTTCTGAGATTTCCATTTTTATCCTCCATTTGATATAATGGAGATGGAAGTTTGACGTTTCATTTCTTCCATCTCTGGTTCAGACATGTGCAGATGTCTGAACCTTTTTAATTTGTCTCTTTCTCCTGTAGGATGATTTCAAGCCCCACCACGTTGCAGATTTTGATGAGCGTTGCAAGGTTGGCTGTCTTGTAAGCCATGTAAGCACTGTACGCACTGTCTGAGACTCCTGCCTTCTGGCATGTGCGGCACATGGTGAGATGCTTCCTTTTCCTTGCGTACTCAATCGTGTCTGCGATGATTTCAAGCTGGGCCTGTTCCTCTTTGCTGACTTTGACCGCCTTCCTCATAGCGGTTTCCTCATTCAGCTTTTTTCAGGTTCTTTTCCAAAAACTTGTTAATAAAATACTGCTGGCCTTTGCCAGTGACCTTGGTTGTCTTGGTGACAACTGTCACACCATTGCTGTTGATGTAGCTCCCTTCCTTTACCTTGAAAAGGCCCATCTCCATCGCTCTCTGTGTTGGCATGTTGTATGAAACGCCTTTGGCTTTAATCAGGTAGCCGTTATCACGCATCCATGCGAACAAGCGATTCTGACCAATCGTCACGCCGTTTCCTCTCAGAATCTTGGCAAGGTCTCCGATGAGGATGGAAGTCTTACTCACTGATACCGCATCTGCAAAAACCACTTTCGGCTTGTCTGCCTCAATCTGTTTCTCCGCTTCCTGCCGCTTTGCTCTTTCGGCTTTCAGCTTCTGCAGAATCCCAATCATGTAGTCTGGGTCTTCCATGGTCTTCTCAATGGCCGCATCAGTGGCATACACGCCGCCAGTTTTCCGGATGGTGGGAAGCACTTCGCTTGTCACCCAGCGTTTAAACTCTTTCGCTTCTGGGAGCTTACTTGAAAGGATGAGACTGTAGAGTCCGGATTCATTAATGACTGTCATTTCCTGTGCCCCACCAAGGGTATAACGTTTCGTTACCCCCTTGTCTTCCTCGTCAACATGGTCTCCAATGGCCTTACTGGTGTTACTGTAACCAAGAGCTTCTGCAATATCTCTGCCCACAAACCATGGTTCATCGTTAATGCTCAATGCTCTGATGTTTCCAAATTTTGGATTGTTAAAAATTTCAAGTTCATTCATTCTTCTCTTCTCCCTTCTACTGTGCACGGAATTTCATTCGCAGTCTTTTCAAAAAACGCTTCTGCCTTATTCCTGTCGCTGAATTCAAAACGTGGCGATTCTCTCCTCCAGTTCACTTCTCCCACATGCTTCCCTCTGGTGTAGCGGTAGACAAAAACAACAATGTACTCATGGCTCTTGAAGTGTTCATAGAGACTTTTATCTACGTCTGTAGTCCCTTCTTCTGCCCACTCTGGCACTGGATAGTGCATGAGGCAGAGGATTCCTCCGAATCTTACGTTTGGCTCAGTTTCCATGCTCTTGATGCAGTTAGCATTAAACTCCTTCTCTGTCATAGCCCTTCCTCCTTGTTTTTTCTCCTTCTTAATTACTTGTATTTCCGTAAATTTCTATTTTAGCAATTATTGAAGTAAAAAAAATCATCAATTTTGCATTTCAATACACTTGCCAATATGGGCAACATGTTTGCAGTGAATTTATAACTACCACTTTCATACTTGTAATAATTGGCTCCACTCGCAAATCCAAGTGCTTTTGCCATGTCTGCCAAAGTGAGTTTAAGCTCCATTCTCCGATTCTTAATGAAGCCCAGATTGATAGTGTTTTCGCTCATACCTGCTCACCCCCTTTCATTTCTGTTTTAGCAATCATTTTCTCTATTATAGATTTCTGTTTTAGAAATGTCAATGCTGATTTCAATAATAATTTCTTTTTTAGCAATATTCTTTGTTTTCCAAAATGGAAACATTTATAATAATAGTAGAGATTGTTGCTGAAAGGGAAATCAGGTGAGAAGAATGACAGTAGGCAGGAGAATAGTATTACTTCGTGAGTCCAGAGAGATAAACCAAAAAGAGCTTGCCGAAAAGGTTGGTCTGAACATCAGTGTAATGAATAGGATTGAAAATGGACTTAGACCACTCAGAGATGATGAAGCAGTAAAAATTGCAGAAATATTTCATGTTTCTACCGATTATCTTTTGACAGGAAAAGACACTATTAAGAAAGAAAGCCCACATCAAGGTGTAAAAATACCTGTGGTTGGTAAGGTAGTTGCAGGAATTCCGCTGGAAGCTATACAGGAATCGGATATAGTAGATTATGAAGAAATTCCACCATCTATGGCTGCCACAGGCACATTCTTTGCTCTGCGTGCTTCCGGCAGCTCCATGGAGCCAACTTTAAGAGATGGTGACACAGTTATAGTAAAGCAACAGCCGGATGTGGACAGCGGAAACATTGCCATTGTGCTTGTGAATGGTAACGATGCCACCATTAAAGAAGTACAGAAATCAAGAGAAGGAATTACGCTGGTTGGTCACAACGTGGCAGCCTACTCCCCACACTTTTACTCCAATGCTGAGATTGAGAGCCTTCCAGTCAGAATCATTGGCAGAGTGGTAGAGAGCAGAAGAAAGTTTTGATACCCTTAAAAATTCGCCATTCATAATGGTATTGTAAGCATGCCATGATTCAATAATGGTAAGCCATTGACCATTATCGAGTCATAATGGTCAGCCAGTAACCATTATCAAGTTATTGCAAAACTTGCAACAACTTGCAACCAACTTGCAACCACTTGCAACTAAAAAAAGCCCCATCCGGAGATGGAGCTTCATTTGTAAAAAGCCGTGAAAATGCAAACAAGCCTTTTCTTCATTGGTACTTTTGGCACTTTTTAACAAGGAGAAATCATGGAGAATAAGAGAGCAGTCATCTATGCACGTTATTCATCCGACAGGCAGAGAGAAGAATCCATAGAAGGTCAGATTCGTGAGTGTACCGCCTTTGCAAAACGATCAAATTTGGACGTTATCAATACCTACACCGACAGAGCACTGTCAGCACGTACAGATAATAGGCCGTCCTTCCAGAAGCTCATTAGAGACTCAAATAAGCGTATTTTTGACTATGTCATTGTTTATACCCTAGACCGCTTCTCTCGCAGTCGCTATGACTCTGCTGTCTATAAGAACAAACTGAAAAAGAATGGAGTCAAGGTACTGTCTGCCAAAGAGCACATAGAAGACACGCCATCCGGTATTATCCTTGAATCCGTCCTGGAAGGCTATGCAGAGTATTATTCCGCTGAGCTTGCCCAGAAGGTAAAGAGAGGCTTGACCGACAACGTGCTGGAACACAAGTGGACAGGCACATGCATCCCTTTCGGCTATAAGAAGGATGATGCAAACCATCTCGTGCCGGATGCAGTGACATCTCCACTCATCCCTCGCATCTATGAAGCCGCCCTGGGCGGAAAGAGCAGAGTGGAGATTGCCAGATGGCTCAACGAAAAAGGCTACATCACCACCTATGGAAGAAGGTTTCGCCCAGAGCAGGTGACAAAGATCCTAAAGAATCGTATCTACACAGGCACATTCACATGGGATGGCAAGCAGTACCCGGCATTTACCACGCCGCTAATCACAGAGGAGTTGTTTGATAAAGTGCAGAAAACATTCAGAAAGAACACCAGAAAGAATCCGGATGACTATGTGCTGACCGGAAAGATTTACTGTGGCAGATGTGGCTCCACCATGACAGGCATGTCAGGCACATCCAAAAGCAGAAAGACCTACTACTACTACCGCTGCAGCTCGATGAACCACTCTGCAAGACAGGCAAAGGAGCCATGCGGAGCAAAGAACGTCAGCAGAGACATGATTGAAAAGCTCATCTATGACAAAACACTGCAGATACTTAACACGCCGGAATGGAGAAAAGAGATTGCACATCAAGCCATGCTTGCCCAGAGCGATGACTCAGAAGAGCTTAAAATCAAAGCCATGGAGCAGGAGCTTTCAGACGCAAAGAGGAAAATCACCAACATCATCACAGCCATTTCCAATGGTATCAGCAGTGAAGAGCTGGCAAAGACTCTCCATGACCTGGAAGCCAGAAAAAAAGAGCTTGAATCTCAAATCAGCCATGAGCAGCTGGTGAAGAAAGACCTGACTCTCACAGAAGATGCCATTGAATTCTACTTCGTACAGCTTGCCAGGAAGTCTGCTGGTGGAAGTGATCTGAACGTCTTCTGGGATTTCATCAACCACATTGTTGTCTACGATGACTACATTGAAGTCTTCTACAATTACGTTGCAAACAAAAAAATAGCGAACCCTGTAATCATACAGTGTTCGCCTAGAAATGTTCTGGTGGATCATCAGGGGTTCGAACCCCGGACACCCTGATTAAGAGTCAGGTGCTCTACCAACTGAGCTAATGATCCGTTCAACGAATAGTATTATATCATTCCGATTTGTTTTTGTCAAATCTTTTTTTATTTCGGATTTGATCAAATGTACTGTTCGGAAGACGTAAGTTATTATAGCATGACACTCTTCATATTTCTAGTCCCCCCCCGGCAAATTTTTTTTTACAAATTTTACCGGTTAATAATGAATGCCATACTTGTGTTTCAAAGCCTCTATATCTTCTCTCATTTCCTGGCCGCATTTTTCAAGTTCTGCTTTGATATACGGCAGATTTCTTCTGACAAGGGCCGCTTTCTTGGCACTTGCCATCTTGTAAACATGTGCCAGTTCCTTCTTGTATGAAGCCATGAGATCCTGCATTTCTTCATCAGTCAGATTCTCATTGATCAATTCTCTTGCATCCTTCTCATTTCCCATGACTGTCTCCTTTCAAGCCAAATAAAATGTAAAGAAAAACACTCCATAGAGGAGTGAATTTTCTCTTATATAAATCCGATCAAATCGGTTGTCATCAATGGAGCGCCTAGAGGGATTCGAACCCTCGCACCCGGTTCCGGAGACCGGTGCTCTATCCCCTGAGCTATAGGCGCTTAACGAGATTAATTATACCATAGATCTTACTGCCTGAAAAGGAACAGCCCGGGTGCCCTGCATCCATTATTTATTCATCTACATAGATTCTTGGAACCCGCTTCAGCCCGCACATGACTTCATGCGGTATGGTATTTACTATGGCAGCAATTTCTTCCGGATAGATCACTTCGTCTCCCTGACGGCCAAGGAGAACGACTTCATCCCCCACCTGGACATCATCACCAGCTGCAATCATCATCTGGTCCATGCATATGCGTCCAATGATGCGGTGCCTCTTTCCGTTGACCAGGACACTTCCCTTATTGGAAAGAGCCCTGTGGAATCCATCCGCATACCCGATCGGGATTGTTGCTGTTCTCATATCTTCTTCCGCTACATATGTCCCGCCGTAGCCAATCGCCTCTCCTTTGCGGAGAACCTGCACATGGGTAATATGGCTGATGAGGCGCATCGGATACTCCAGATCCCACATGTTGTCCATTTCATCGGAGGGATGCGGCCCGTAAAGAATGATTCCGGGCCTTGCCAAATTATACCAGCTCTCCGGCATGTCAAGGACGCCTGCACTGTTGGCGGCTGAAATGATAAATCCTTTCTCCAGTCTTTGCGGCATATGGGAAAGAGCTTCCTCAAATTTTTCCAGCTGCTTTCTTGCTGTAGTTTTATCATGGATATCCGCTTTTGCCATGTGCGTAAAAGTGCCATGGATATGGATATGCGGATATTTCTTTAATTTTTCAAGGAAGCCCTCTACATCTTCAGGATGCGTGCCTATCCGGTTCATACCCGTATCAATAGGAAGCCATACCTCAAGTATTTTCCCCTGGCTCTCTGCCGCTTCTTCGAAAGGTTCCAGTTCCACTGTATCATCCACAGGAACAATTAAATCATACTTTACCGCTGTTTCTGCTTCTTCAGGAAGCGGAAGTCCCAATGTGAAAACAGGGCAGGTGAATCCATCCTTCCTAAGTGCCACGCCTTCTTCTACTCTGGCTACAGCAGCTGAGTTGTATCCCTCTTCAAGAGCAATGCGCATCGTTTCAGAAGCGCCATGACCATAAGCATCTGCTTTAACGACTGCTGTGCAATCCACATGCGCCGGCAAATGACTGCGGATAACCCTCAAATTATGACGAAGGGCACTGCGATTGATTTCTATGTAGGAAACTGACATATGGAATACCTCCTCCAAATAAAAAAGCACCTGGAACCACAGATTGGATTTGACCCATTACTGTATCTATGAAGCCCCAGTGCTCCCTTATTGTATTTTTACACCAATCAAAGTGCGCATAAAAATACGTCAAATTTATTTCTTCCTATCATAAAACAAATACTGAAAAAAAGAAAGATACGAATAAAATTATTATCGAGTAAAGATCTATTCATCGATAATGAACTGTTCAAATACGAAATTTCCCAAAGCAGCACCATGATACGTCATAAAAAGATGTCCCAAAGATTCCTTCAGAAGCTTCCTCTCTTTCAGCATGGCAATTTCCCTGCCGAACCAGTGCTCAATCGGAAATCCATACCTTTCCTCAAAATCCTGAAGCGGGATTCCCTCTCTTGTACGAAGATGCAGGAAGCAGTATTCTTCCATTTCATCTTTGACAGAAAGATTCTCCACTTCTTCCGGCGGAAGATTCCCAGACAGAACTTCTTTCTCATATAATCTGACGCCCGGGTTGTTTTCTTTCCTTGCATGTCCGATCCTTGAACATGCCGCGGGTCCCAATCCCAGGTAATGGGATAAATCCCAATACTTCAGATTATGTCTTGATCTGTATCCTTTTCTTGCAAAACTGGAAATCTCATATCTTTCAAGGCCGTAGTGAGGAAGAATGCGGCACATCATCTGATACATTTCCCAGCTCTCTTCTTCCGTCGGCCTTTTGAGGATTCCTCTTTCAGCCATCTGACCGAACTTTGTCCCGTTTTCAATGATCAGACTGTAGACAGACAGATGATTGATCGGAAGATGGACAGCCCATTTCAAACTTTTTTCAAAGTCAAGCGGTGTCTGCCCGGGAAGTTCATACATGAGATCGATGCTGATATTATGGAAGCCCAGACGATAGGCGCGCTTCACAGCTTCTTCAGCAGCCTTTGAATCATGCCTCCTGTCTATAGCCTTCAGCAGGTAATCATTATGTGACTGCACACCGACAGAAAGCCTGTTGATGCCCAGACGGCGGGCATTTGCCAGGTATTCTTCTGTCATGTCGCAGGGATTCATTTCCATCGTAATTTCAGCCTGATCGGAAATATGGAAGTTTTTGTAAAGAGCTTCCATAATTTCCGAAAGCTGCATGCCGGTCAGCGTCGACGGGGTTCCGCCTCCAAAGTAAATAGTGTCACAGACTCTGTCCTTAAAGCCTGCACTCTTCATTTCAATTTCACGGATCAAAGCTTCAGAGAATCTTGTATCCGGCGTTCTGCTGATGGAATAGAAATCACAATAGGCACACCGGCTCCTACAAAAGGGAATGTGCAGGTAAAGCCCGAGCGGCTTAGTCATCTTTGAGCACCGCCATGAAAGCTTCCTGAGGGATTTCAACGCTCCCGACCTGCTTCATCCTCTTCTTGCCTTCCTTCTGCTTTTCCAGAAGTTTCTTCTTACGGGAGACGTCGCCGCCATAGCACTTGGCAAGAACGTCCTTCTTGTATGCCTTGATTGTTTCCCTGGCTACAATCTTGCTTCCAATCGCTGCCTGGATCGGCACTTCAAACTGCTGACGCGGAATGATTTCCTTCAGTTTCTGAGCCAGAGTCCTGCCTCTCGAAGCTGCATTGCTGCGGTGCACGATAATGGAAAGTGCATCGATCAGTTCACCGTTCAGGAGGATATCAAGCTTGACTGCATCTGTCTTTTCGTATCCGCAAAGCTGATAATCAAGAGATGCATATCCCTTTGTGCTCGATTTCAGTTTGTCAAAGAAGTCGAAGATGATTTCAGAAAGCGGAATTTTATAATGGAGATCGACTCTTGTTTCATCAAGATATTCCATGGTCTGATATACGCCGCGGCGGTTCTGCACCAGTTCCATGACATTGCCGATCATGTCTGACGGTACCAATATTTCCACTTTGGCAATCGGTTCCTCAATGAAATCAATTTTCGTCATAGGCGGAAGTTCAGCCGGGTTGTCGACTGGTATCATCGTGCCGTCTGTCTTATGGACATGGTAAATAACAGAAGGCGCTGTTGTAATCAGTTTTAAATTGTATTCACGTTCGAGTCTTTCCTCGACAACGTCCATATGAAGAAGTCCGAGGAAGCCACAGCGGAAACCGAATCCCAAAGCCTGGGACGTTTCAGGAACGTATTCCAGAGCTGCATCGTTAAGCTGCAGTTTTTCCAGAGCCACTTTCAAGTTGTCATAATCTTTGCTTTCGATCGGGTACAATCCGCAGAATACCATAGGGAGCGCCTTGCGGTAGCCTGGAAGGCTTTTCTTGGCTCCATTTTCCTCTGTAGTGATCGTATCGCCGACTTCGCAGTCCTGCACGTTTTTGATGCTTGCTGCCACATAACCTACCGAGCCGCAGGAAAGCACGTCACAGGCCTTTGGAAATGGCGAGAAATATCCTACTTCAGTCACTGTATAGACTTTTCCGGAAGCCATCATGCGGATATTCATGCCCGGACGGATTTCTCCATCTTTGACACGCACATAGGCGATGGCGCCTTTATAGGAATCAAAAATCGAATCGAAAATCAGACATCTTAAAGGTTCATTGGAATGATCTTCAGGCGGCGGTACTTGTTCTACAATGCGCTTGAGAACTTCTTCCACGTTCTGTCCTGTTTTAGCGCTGACCGGAATGGCATCAGACATATCAATCCCGATGATATTTTCCACTTCCTTCTTGACGCGTTCCACGTCTGCACTGGGAAGATCCACCTTATTGATGACAGGAATAATTTCCAGGTTATGATCAAGAGCCAGATACACATTGGCAAGAGTCTGCGCTTGCACGCCCTGCGTTGCATCGATAATGAGGATCGCTCCTTCGCAGGCTGAAAGGCTTCTTGATACCTCATAGTTAAAGTCTACATGCCCTGGGGTATCAATCAGGTTCAGTTCATAGGTTTCCCCGTCCTCATACTTGTACATCAAACGGACAGACTGCTCCTTGATTGTGATGCCTCTTTCCCTCTCCAATTCCATGGTATCAAGGATCTGGGCTTCCATATCTCTTTTTTGGACAGTCCCTGTCAATTCGATCAAGCGGTCTGCCAGTGTGGACTTCCCGTGGTCAATATGAGCGATAATCGAGAAATTCCTAATGTGTTTTGTATCCATGCTGTCTCCTGTCAAACTGTATTCTTTAAAATTTATCTATAGAAATGCACCTGTGCGAAAGTGCGGTATTTATATGGTATTCCCCTGTTTCCTCACTCTGAGGAATGGTGAATGCTTTCCTGTATAGGCAGGCGCAATGATTGCCATGACAACCATCATGATTCCCAGAGACTGTATCATATCAAAGCTCATCTGGAAGAAGGCCCATGACATCAGGACAGAAGCGATAGGCTCAGATGCTGCCGTAATCAGGGCCTGTTCGGGCGAAAGGTACATCAATCCCGTATTATAAAGGAGAAATGCGGCTACTGTCCCGAAGAGGACAATCCACATGACACCTACGATTATATCAGGCTCGAAAAAAGCTGCCAAATTCATATCCGGAACAAATGCCCAGGACACAAGGCCGCCCAGAATCATCCCCACGCCCAGGATAAATGTACGGTTGATCTTGAGGAAAAGATGCTTCGGATAAATGGACGCAAAGGAATATATAACACCATTCAAGAGCGAGAGCAGTATGCAGATGACCGAAACATTCAGTGTCGCCGGATTTCCTCCGGTCACGAGAAGGAATGTGCCAAAGACAGCCAGAAATGTGGTAAACATCTTAGTCTCTGACGGCAGATGATGCTCCCGGATTGCCTGATAGCAGACAACCATGGCCGGACAACTGTAAAGGATAACTGTTGCAGTAGGCGTATCCCCATAAGCAATTGCTTCAAAGTACGTATAATGCATGAGCATCAGTCCTACAACTGCATAAATCAGGACATCCAGCCACAAAATCTTATGCTCATTCATCGCTTTCATGCTGCTTTTGAATTTTCCTTCCCAAACGGTCATCCCTAAAAGGATGATTCCTGCCATGATCATTCTGAAAGCTGTCAGTTCCATTGCATTGATGGAACTCCTTTCATAAACATTCTGTGCGCCAAGACCGCTTCCTGCCCACATGACACCCGCGGAAACAACCATCATAATTGCCATTGGCGAAGACGAACCAGCTAAGAGCTTCATTTTTCCCACCTCAGAAAATCATTCCAACACCACATCATTTATGCTGAAATCCTAACCTTTTCTTTAACATATGCTCAGAACCAGGCGCTGCAATCGCAGCAAGAATAAGAATAATGCCAACTGCCTGAAATACATTGAACATTTCACTAAACAGGAAATATGAAGCAATGACCGATATAGCAGGCTCTACGGTAGCCGTTACGGAAGCCTCTGTCTCAGTAAGACGGCGAAGACCCGCATTATAGCAGGTAAAGGCAACTACGGTTCCGCAAATGACGATCCAGAAGATATCCATGATGATATCCCTATGGAAAAATGCCCCTATATCGGTAACCGGGTCTGCGGCAAAAGCAGCCGCAGCTCCACAAAACATGCCAATCGATAAAACAAAAGAACCATCGGGAAAAGCCATCAGGTTTTTAGGATACACAGCGCATACTGCAAAAAATACAGCTGATGCAAGCCCCAGCCAGATGCAGTCAGCAGGAACCATGATCCTGTCAAGATTCCCTCCTGTAACCAGAAGGAAAACCCCTCCTATGGCAAGAATGACAGAAGCGGCTTCTGCCGTACCAGGAAGCCTTCCCTTCCTGAAGGATGTCCATAGGATCACGATGGCAGGACAGGTATATTGTATCACGGTTGCGGCCGCTGCATTCCCGGCTTCTATCGATGCAAAGTATGTCCAGTGCATCAGCATCAGCCCGATGATCCCATAAAAGGAAAGCTTTGCTAAAAGAAATGGATGGTCCTTCAGGATACGGATGGATTTCACAAAATTGCCTCTGGCAATCGTGAGTGCCATCATGATCACGCCCGCACAAAACATGCGGAACACGGTCAGATCCATCGGGGTAAGGCTGCTTCTGGAAAAGAAATCCTGTGCCGCCAGACCACATCCAGCCCACATTGCGCCTGCTGTTATTACAAGCAGAACGGCAAAGACATCCATGGCCTTCCAACGCCTCCAAATTCATAAAATTTATACAGAAAAACCCGCCAAATGGCGGGTTCTATTTTGGTGGACGTATCTTGCACCCATGCGAATTAAATAAGCTCCAGTTTTATGAATCCTACTTCTGTATTCGCACGGCTGTATAAAACAAAACCCGCCTAGGCGGTTATGAGCCGCCTGTTCTGCCAGCTGAACTAAATCCCCAAGGTCTGAATCCCTGTGCCTGCTTATATCAATTATATCATATTGAATATTATTGGTGGAATTTCATCAAATCGTCAACAAGTCCGATTTTGTCGCATTTCTATTCATTTAGCCAAATAAAAAAGACGTCTTGATTTAGCACATTGCTAAATCAAGACGTCTTTTTTTATTGTCCTCTATTTCTTAATCCATGCATACAAAAGCCCGCCGGAAATCGCAATCCACAGATCGCGCTGGCGGGTCTTTACTCTAATTTTCTTTTTTGCCTCTTTCTCTAACTCTGTCAATGATTGATTGGCTTTGTCTAATGATTTCTGCGTCTGTTTGTTCAGTTCTCTGGATTTCTCCAGCTGTCTGTTGGCTGTCTCTAATTGAGTCTGAGCTTCGGCTAACTGCTTCTGCTGCTGATTCAATAGCTCCTGCTTCTGACTGCTGTGTGCTTCGAGCGTCTGTAAGTTCTGTTCTAGTGTTGTCAGCTCGCTCTCTGATATCTGATACATCGCTTCTGCCTGCACAGAAGAACCATACAAAGCCGGAAAGAAGAAGAACGGCAATAGCAGCCAGGGCAGCATAGATTTTCTTATCTTCATTATACATAAATCCTCCTCAGAAAGAATAGTTCTTATCAAACTGAGCACCATTGATGAAATAGTTATCCGTGCACTGCCAGATGGCAGCACCATCATAGTCGCACTGGCTGTTATACTGGGCGCACCATACAGGAACACCTGGAAGGCGGCTCATATCAATGACGTTGGTCAAGTAATCATAGTTGGCATACAAGCCACAATGATATCCGGCTTCTTCCAGAGTGTTGATAAATGTGGTGCAGATATCCGTAATTTCTGCCGGATCAGTCAGCCTATCCGATTTCCAGTTATCATTTTCTTCATCGAACCAGAATCCCATCTCCAGCATGTCGGGAGTAATTCCCGCATCCTGCATGATATAAAGCGCAAACTCTGCTTCAGCAGCTGCTTCTGAAGCGTCTGTAGCTTCAGAATAGTAATAAATGCCTACTTTTAACCCGGCTTCCAGGGCTCCATTGAAATTATCATAGAACCTTTCATCCAGGTGATGATTTCCCCACCCCAGGCGGATTATGACAAACCCGTTCCCTGCATCCACTACATCCTGCCAGTTGATGGTTCCATTGTGCTCTGAAACGTCAATCCCTTTCATCAGGCCCCTCCTGTCTTCCTTTTTACCAGGCTCACCAAGCCATGCAAAGCCGATACCCCGGCATCGTCTAAATTTTCGATAACACTGAGAAACTCTGTTGAAGCTAAGTAAGCAATCACTATCTGCCCGAAATTTACGTGACCAATCATGTAATCCGCAAAGCCTGCCGCAATAACGGCGAAAATGTACATGAGGATCTTCCCCAAGAACTGCGTTTTCATCTCATGACTGTTGATGATTCTTGCTCTACGCGCCTCCGGAATAGCTTTGATAGACTCCACAAACGATGGATTCTCCTTCTCCTGGGACTTCAGCATTTCATAAGACAATGCAATAAACTTCGCAAATAAATCTATCGCAACAAGAGCCGTAAACGCAGTAAACAGCATGGCATGTCTAGCCAGCACCAGAAGTACTGCCCCGCCGGCCAATTTAAATGTCCACCCGTCCGGAATACTGCACACTGTCTTGTATGCGTATCCGTAAATCTGCAACATGAATTCCATCAGGCCTTGTCCTCACTCTTCTCTGTCTTTGCTTCATCGGCTGCTTTGGCTTCTGCCATGGCATCAATGATTGCGTTATGAGGGCAGCCTTCCCATGGGCAGCGCCCGTCTTCATTTAAAAGGTTACCGCAATATTCGCAAAATTCCATGATTTATCCCTCCTCTATGCATTCTTGATTTCCGCAGTCATGCTAGCTAGCGTGGTTTTGTACTGGCTGTCAATCTTAGTTGTATCGGCGCCCAACATTGCGGCTTTAACTCTCGCATCAACAAGGCTATCCAGTGTTGGCTGATACTTTGCTTTTATAGTAGCGATGGCGGCCTGCTTTCCCTCGGCTTCGGTGGGTACATAATCTGGCTTAGGCACGAAGGTTTCACCGCGCAGGATGTACTCTTTCCCATTAGTATTATTTCCCAGCAGGTTCATATAATCTTCGGTGGTAACAGCTTTTACTGTCACAATGTCGGCGTTATCCGCTTTCATTTTTTCTGCTTCAGCTTTCAGCTTATCCGGATGTTTAATTGGGTCAAACATACAAATTTTACCGGCGGCACGGCTACCGTCCGACTTAAAGCCGACGATGTAATAATCAACATTTGTTGCGTTCATAAGTTATCTCCTTAACAATAAAAATGAGGTGATTTTAAAATGCGTAAACCAAATGGATATGGTTCAATCAAAAAGCTCTCCGGCAATCGGAGGAGGCCATTTGTATTTGTTATCAGCATGGATGGGAAGCAAGAGCCTGTCGAGTACTTTGCAACACAGGTGGAGGCCGAAATCTTTCAAGCTGATTACAATAAACTTCATTTTCATCGCTCCCTCCCTGGGCATCAAATAACACTTGCTGAGCTGTACCACAGATGGCTTCCTGCCCATACTGCAAATACGAATCCATCACAGTCCACACTTGACAGCTACACCAATTCATTCAAACACTTGGTTCCTCTCCACTATGAACCATTCCAAAGCCTGAAATATGCAGACTACCAAAAGATTATTGATTCTATGCGAAAGAGCGGGCTGTCTTACAGTTCTCTGAAGAAAGTCCGCTCTTTGATTTCATTGCTTGAAAAATATGCTGTGAAAATTGAGTTGATAAATAAATGCTACGCTCCCCTACTCTCCATTGGCAAGAATAAGGCTGTACTTCCGCACCACCCATTCAGTCGCCAAAAGATTAATCGGCTTTGGGCACACTGCGATGACTCCGGCGTTGATACGGTGCTCATTCTGCTTTACACCGGTATGCGTGTTGGCGAGATGCTGGCACTCCAGAAGAATGATGTGAACCTCCGGCAGGGATACATGCGTATTACAAAAAGCAAGACCGTTTCCGGCATCAGAACCATCCCCATCCATCATCGGATTTTCCCTCTCATTACAAACCGTATGAAATCAATCGGTGTGCATCTGATAGCGGATTCCAAAGGAAAGCAATATGACTACAGTCGCTATTGCCAGCTTTGGCGTGAGGTCATGCACTCCATCAAAGCTGATGGTCATACAACCCACGACTGCCGCCATACTGTAGCAACACTGCTGGACAATGCAGGAGCCAATGAAACAGCAAAACGGCGTGTATTAGGTCATGCTGGTGGAGATGTGACTGAGCGTGTTTATACTCACAAAGGCATCCGGCAGCTTCGGAAGTGCATAGAATTGCTAAAATAGTCTGTTACTATTGCGCTACTCAATCAATCGCACGCATTACCGTATTATCTGCATTATCCGTGGCTTGATGGTTGTTACTATTGATACTGGATAAAACAGCCAGATTAGCATATATTTACACTTCTACGATTGTAGATATCTGATGTTCTGGCGGATTTTTCATTGATTTTATTTTTAAAAAATCATGCATACTCTGCTTACTCTAACCTACTTCTCCTGTTTCGTAACAATCCCTCTACAGTGGGGATTCTACGTTTGTAATGCGAGTCAATCGTACCCGATAGCTTTTAGCATAAATCCATATTGTATTGCGGCGTCGGTGTTAGCTAGTACAACAGACTCAAATTATTACAGCATTTCGGTTGATAATGATAGTAATAGATCATTTATCTTGAATGGCTGGAGAGATAACGTTAAACAGGGCGACATTTATGCTGCTGTTATAGCAATCGGGAAATAATGGACAGTGGGGAAGCCAAGATTCAAATGCGCGAGAATTTTACTTCCCATTGGCGTTTAATGCTTGCTATGGAATTATTACAACTGGATGGTTTAATTTAGTTGAACGCAAAGAATTAAATAACACGAGATTTACTTATCAGGTTTATGTTAATTCTTTTTCGGATTCTAACGATAAGGCAGGCTTATTCTATGTAGCCATAGGTAAATAGACAGTGGGGAAATATCTACACGAACAGTGATGGATTCGGAACAGTTAATTTTCCTCTATCGTATACGCAAAATTGCTTTGGGATTTATGCCATGGCAGAAGACACTAAAGAAACGCATGAACATATTTCGTACTATGATTTGGGAAAATCTAGTTGTATGTTTTATACAGAAACAAATGAAAACGGTAATAAATCGCTGCATTGTTTATACTTTTCTGTCGGATATTAAGCCCAGATGTTGAACAGTGGGGATTTTTATCAAATGGGATGCTAATTGCTTTACCTATTGCTTTTAATAATAACGGATATACGTTAGTCGCCACTGCAAGTGGCAACGTTTCAAATTCTGGGTCTGTCAGAGTAGTAAAAGTGCTATCTCAGAATCAAATCCAAATAATTAGCGATAGCCAGCCTACAGAGGCGAAGGGCAGTTATTGGATTGCTATAGGGAAATAGCCATTTAACGTTGTCTACTCAAAAACAAACCAAAATCCATTTTGCCATTACTCCTTTAGTCGAAATGCCATTAGGACGATATGTCGTTATCAATATAATGTTTTGGGAGACTAAATCTCCATTCCACACGGCATCACTAGTTCCTGCATCAGAGACATTTAGAACTCCTATGCCCTGTGTTGCGGAGATTGGCAATGTTACATATGTATTTGTATTACCATTAGAATTTACTATACGTCCCCACTGTTTAGTTACTGCCGATGATAAGGCATATACCAGTCACGTTATTGGTTTGAGCCTTAACCCCTATACGTAAAGAGCAGGTGGTCGCCGTAAAGTTTGTACAAGCGCAACTTGCTGGATTGGATACTGGTCCTCCTAGATGGAGGACTGTAACAGCAAGTGCATGTGCCATTTGTACTGGATAAGTTATTGTGGCATCAAAAATTTGTTCGCCATTTAAGTAAAACGTATCTGTTGTTACCCACTGTATAATTAGGCCGCCAAACAGACTGCCGAAACAAACATATCCGTTAATGTCGATGAGATATTTAACGCCGCTCGCATCCAGCAGTAACTTAATAAGCTTACCAAGTACTGAATCCGTAGTAATAGCATCCACCACGGTCCCAAGTGTCTTGCTTGCAAGGCTTGCCATGATTCCGCTGTGCCAGTCGGTAATCTGGGCAGATTCTGTTTCTGGGTGCAGTGTGTCATAGCTCTGTGTTGTCTTGTTCCAATGGTGCATGATTGATTTTAAGATACTCATGATGTTTACTCCTTTACTTCCATCCAAATACTATTTTGGTCTGTAGGTTCTGTACTGCCGACAATGAGATTCTCAACGGGCACTTCTATCCAAGTCTCCGTCCCATCGGATGGCTCGACAGATACGGAAACGCTTTTTGACAATGCATTATAAATTCCTTCGCTAGTAACTGGATTAGTGCTGCCTGACGTTGGTGTACTGTCAAATGTAAGTTGCTTCTGGAACCGTGAATCTAATTTTTTCAAAAAGGTTTTTAGCCGGTCTAGTGTTATTAATTTCGACATGGTGATTCACCACCGAGTCAAGAGAAAAGCCCTGTAATGTCCGTATCTGTAGCAGTCGGATAATCCGCAATAGCCATGTAAGTGCTTGCAACATCAGCCGTTTTAGCATAAGGGCTCAAATCCACCACGCCGGAGAGGTTATCCCATGTATTTCCATTCCAAGCTACATTATCACCCGCTTTGATATTGTTTGTAGCATCTGCGGCAGTAATGTTGTAAACATCACCGACTGCAACTCCATTCGTCGGCAAATCGGCATATGCTTCAACGGTACCACAATAGCGAAAAGCAGTTGAGATGTCTGTTTTCTTTGCATAAGTGCTTGCAATATCGTCAGATTTTGCATATATAGACAAGTCAACTTTACCTTGTACTGCGCTCAATACTCCATCACTGATTGTGAGGTTGCTTCCAATTTTCACCCCCCCCTAAAATTGTATTACTGGCAGTCGGGAGTGAATAATTGTTTGCACCGGTCGCAATTCCGGCAAGTTTAGTCTTTTCGGCTGTCGTGTAGTCGTTAGTGCTAAGCCCTTTTCCAGTTTCCTTTGTTACAAACAGGGATTTTAACTGTGCCAGGAATGTTTTCAAATTTGAAAGCCGAATAATTTTGTCAATCGTTGTTTCCATTTTCGTTCCCTCCATTAATAAAAAGGCTTAAAATATCAGTTTCATCGGCATAATCATAGTAATTATTTTCGGAAATCTTTATCGTACCGATTAATGCTCCAGTAGATTTCAACTTTCCTGTTAAAACTCCTACGCTTTTGATAACTCCATAGAGCCGCTTATCCGTTTCCATTAAAACGTCACTTCCTCACTAAGAATAAATGGGGACGGGGTAATAACTGTCGCCACTGTCCCGTCCCCTTTCCTGAGCTGCACATCATATAAATATGTTCCGTATTCAAGAGATGACGTTTCTTCTGGATTTATCTTTATTTTCCCATCCATTACCGACTTTTGCAGAATCACTGTTTTTTCTTTAGTACTTTTCTTGATTGTAAAAAGAACATTATCAGTGTCGGCGATGGCGTAATCAGAGCCATCATCCTGCTTAATTGAAAGCTGTAAAATGGCGGTGTCTCCACGGGTGAGATAAATCGCATTATTCACTACTTTCAGCATGCTATTACCCCGTAATTTCTACCCACATTCCTCTATCAGACATGGATTCCGGCTTATCCGCCGTACTTGTCACCATCAGCAGGTTCTCATGGGCAGCCTCCGAAGTGTTATGCTCTGCAATCAGGCTTTCTACATCTGACTTATGCACATAGACGATAGATCCATCGACTTGTACATTGATGCTTGCAGATGAGCTTACTACTATGCTGACAACGAGTCGGTTTTCGTCAGTCGGAGTATCTTTTGACGGGATGTAGTCATAGTTATTGCCGGCATTAGAGTAAGCATAGAGCTGTTCGTCTCCGCTATCCAGCTTCGCAAAGATTCCAATTTCACGGCTGACGAATCCTTCTTCCAGGCTCGTGTTACTTGCATCGAATGTGAGTATAAGCTTTTCAGGGTTCGAATCGTCTTTGCTGGTAATCGGCAGCGTCATTTTTGCGGATTTCAGATCCGTGAATTTTGTGATGTCATCAGAATCGGAAAGTACTCCGCTCCCCAGCTTGCCGCTTGTAAATGTTAAAGTGTGACCGTTCTGTGCCTGCACAAGCATCTGTGTGCCTGCCGCAGTAAAAGTTAAAGATGGAAATTTAGCCATTGCTTATTGCCCCCCCGAAATCGATAAATATTTATAGTTATGAATGACTGCGCCGGCATTATGCAGCGTTGAATCGTCGATAATAAGTTCATATTCCGTAGACATATCAATGACGTTTTCTATGGCACACTGTACTGTACCGGCTGCATAAACCTCAAGCGATCCATTAGTAATGGTTACCAGTTTATAGCCGATGTGGGCCGGGATGTATGTGTTAATAGATTGTCTCAATTTCTCATAATCAAGTACCTGGCCGCCGTGATACAGCACTTCTATCCGGTACTCCGAAGGATAGCTGATAATATATCCTGCCTTGTCGGCGATGTACCTGTTTATTAGATTAGTAAGGAATGTTTCCGTTACGCTTTCTGGATTCTGAAGCTTAGCAATAACAGCATCCCGACGGCTTTCAAGGCTTTTCGTTGTATCCGTCTTGATGCCTACCAGGTCTTCCCACCGTTCAAGTCCCCAGGTCGCTGATTTAATGAAAAACTGATTCAGCAAATCCTGCAGGTCCAGTCTTATGGTTTCGTGCTCTCTGTTATCAGCATCATTAGTACCCTTGAAAAGCGGGCTTTTCTGCAGGAACTTTGGCAGATATGCAAGGATATCCACCATTTTCTGCCTCATCCATTCATGCGTCATGTGAGAGTCACCGTCCCAACTACAGGCAGGTTATCTGCATCAACCACAATGTTTTCTGTTCCGCCGTTCACCGTCATACTTTCATAGTCTTCCACCCCTGTGCTGGATGAATTATCCAGCATAATCCGCCCAATCTGGGCATAGGAAATGGTTACGGATTTATTGAAATCGGTATCCGTGTAGTTCGTGCTGAATACATTTTCTTTGAAATATTTGGTCAATACCGACTTGATGGCATCAGCGTTGCCGGTCCCTTTAGTGACTTTAAGGGAAATATCCACGGTTTTGAGTGTAGGCGCCACCACAGTGACAGTCGCGCCGATTGGTGAATACTCCGCCACATAGTCTCTCACGCTTTGAAGAAGGTTTTCTGATGGAGTGTCCTTATTGGCATTAACCACGACGATTTTCACAGTTCCATTCCCATTCCAGAGTGGTAGGACTTTCACAGCTCCGACGCCGGATACAGCTGTTGCCCATTCCACATAGTGATAGACATTGCCCGATGTGGCAGGCTGTCTGACTGCGAAAAGGATTCTATCACGCAGTGCGTCATCCGTTTCCTCTTCATAGCCATCATGAGCGGCCGATGCATTCGTTACTGAAGAAACGCCGTAAATGGAAACAGGAATCTTGGTGATGGTTCCTGCAGCTACATTGCCGCCGAAACCACTGGCCTGCGCCGTGGCGTCTATCTCTACCGTGCCGTCATTTCTGATAACAGCAGAGTCATCAGTGGTGAAATTGGTATTGCCTTCCGTAGCAAAGAGACTGCCCGCCGAAACTGTTACGCCTGCCGTTCCGGATAAGGTCAGCGTCACTTTGGCGGATGTCGCCGCCCTTCTGGTGAGCCCGGCAAGCTCTTCACCAAGGTAATCAAGGTATTTTCCCCAGGATACCTGTGGGAAAGCCGCGTCCATCATGAGGTCCATTTCTGCATATGTTTTTTCAAATTCTTTAGCATTGGCCGCCAAAGTATCATATGCAAATGTACCTTCTACCGCGCTGACGTCCGTCTTCTTGGCATCGTCAAAGTAAGAAATCAGCCTTTTCAGGATTTCCGCTTTTGTTTCTGCTTCAAACACTAATCACACCTCGATTCCTATTGATGTACTGCCATACACTGTTTCCAGATGCAGGGTCATTGTTATTTTCTTGTGGTCCAGTTTCGTGGATAAAGCGGTTACATCCAGAATGTACGGATTCACCAGAAGGCCTTCCTTTACATACCGAAATAACTCGCTTGACCTTTCACTGTCATTCGGACCTGTCCCGACAAATGGTTCCAGTTCGATACCATAATCATCAAAATATGCCAGGTATCTGTACCGCTCAACTCTCAGCGTATGCAGCACCCATACCTTGATGGCTTCATTCTTCTCTACGATTTTGTGGGTCCTATCTGCATTGTAGATGAACCGGTCCCGTTCATAGTCCCATGCGTACTCTTTGAAAACAGGAAGGTCGCCGGCGGTCGTTTCTGCAGCAGTAGGCCCCGTTACAAAAGGATTTGCCATATTTAATTACCATCCAATCTTACTAGCTTACACAGCACTGCAAACTGTTTCGTTGTCCGTCCGTCTTCCCCTACGATTGGCGCCATGAGCACACGGTCACCGGCCTTCCAGGTATCTGTCAGCGTTTCCACATCGGTATAGTCGTTATCGATATCATGGGTATGGGATTGAAATTCAGCATCGCCGCTGCCGCCGGCTCTTGGCTGCGTCTCACTGACGATGTGGCCCTTATGGATCCTTGTATGCCCCTGTATCCAATACTCATCAATGTATAGAAACTGTTTATCCAGGATAAAACCGTTGTACTTGATTTTGATTTCAGGAGGCGGGCTGACGATAATTCCAATCCCCATCGTGGGCTGCATGGCCGCACCCCGGGCAAGCAGCTTCCCAAGAACCACCAATCCCTTGTATGGGTTATCTGTCTTATTCATTCAGTCACCCCCTGCTTGCCTTGATAACCTTTGTTACCGGCATTCCGATATCCGAATAGTCGCCACTGTGTACAGTAACGTTCCGGCTCGTGCTATTGCCGTAATATCCGCCCTGGCCGTCATAGATGATTACATGCTGATTATTTCCGTATACCAGGATGTCGCCTTTAGAAAGGTCCGTGGTGTCGTAGGAAAGAAGCCCGGTATTATCCGCATCGGATACTATGGTATCGCAATCTACTACGCCGTTATCTGCTTCGCTCGCCATGAATGGGCTGTAATAGCTGCCGCATTTACTGGCGAACTCTGCACAGCCTTCCGGTCCGTTGTCCATCGTCTGGCCGCCCCATGCTTCCCATCCGGCAGATAGTCCTGCATCCACGCTTTGAGATCCATCAGAAATGCCGCGCTTGTTCTTCATTCTTCCTTTTGAGGAATTGAATACAGGCGCCGCATATTCTACCTGTTCAATGTTTGGAGTTTCAGGAGTATCAGGCACATATTCAAGGGAAAGGCTCATGGTGTGAACGCCGCCTTCGAACTGATGGGTATCGCTCTTGATGTAGAACGTCCCATTGAGCTGTTCTTCCTGCACCTTGATGGAATAGCCCGTAATGCACTGGACATAGCCCGTTCCTTTCAGGCTTGATTCATCTTTCTGCCTTGCCAGTTTCGCCCTGGCGGCTTTCACGTTGTCCACCGTTTCATCCGCTTTAGGCGGCTGCATCTTGTAGATTTTCTGAATCATCCCGAAGTGCCGGACATCATCGGTATTGGTGAACATCTGGCAGACTGTGCCGTTATCGTCTACAGCCTTAATCCGGTTCACCATGTTTTCAATGCTCTCAGAGTGCTCAGCCGCCATGATGTTGGTATCAGCAGTAGCGGTGTAGCCTTCTATGAGTTCCCCTTTTTTGATGATGTTCACCTGGCCATTGATGCAGACAGGGAGATAATAAGTATCCTTCCCAGCCGCCGCATCAGCTGCCTGCTGGTAGTCCAGAATCATCCGAATCGCTTCGGTGCAGCTCTTATCATCAGCGATGAAATTCACGCTGGCGTCCAGGTCATCCGGAATGGTTCCCACAGGGATTCCCACTTCATTGCACACCTGTCCGATGGCCGCCGGAACAGTACCGGAAATAATGGCGCGGATATTGCTCTTTGCAAGATAAATCATGTCATCGAAACAGGTGAAATCAAAGGAGTACCCTTCGGATGCACGCTTCCGGAAGAAGATTCTTCCCTGGAATATTTCTATTTCATCGGACGTCTCTGTCTCCCTGTAGAAAAGATAGATGAATCCCCCGACTTTCAGATCAAGGGAAGGAAATACTTTATCCTTGGCAGGCGTGTTATAGGCGATGGTGAAATCCACCTTCCTTGCCGCCTGCTCACTGTCCCCGGACCATGTGATTTTCTGCACATAGTTGGTAATGTCGAAGTTGTCCTTCGATTCCGGTCCGTTGCTGTCTTTCCTTGCTTTGGCTTCTGCATCCGTTTCAGGAGGGTCGCTATATCGAATACTCAGCATACTGCATCCTCCTAGAACTTATACAGCGTCTTACCGCCTACAAGCACTGCTTTTGCTGTTGTTGTTATCACAGTACCCGCAGGAATGCCGCCGGACTTCACCATAGCCTTGTAGAGTCCCAGTGTCCTGGTCCCCTGTTTGACGATGGTAGTTGTCTTCTGCAGCGCTTTCTGGGCTGTATCCATATCGGCCATGACAGAGCCCAGCCGGATAGTCTCCTTGTTTTCCACCGTGCTGGCCACACGACTTTTCAGTCCCGTGGCATCGTTGGTGGTGGAAGAGTCGGGCATAATGTATCTGTACTCTTTCAGGGAAATGGAGAAATACACGTCCCCGCTTCCATCTCTTTCACCATAGGAGAAATCATCAATGGAAACAGGCATGCTCACGTCCGTCCCTGTAATGGACAGACTGCAGGCATTCCCGCTTTCCGCCATCTGCTTGATCTGGTTCACATAGTCATAAGGCCCTGAGAGAGCCAGCGTCTGAACGAAGCTGTAAGCCTGCGCAGGGAAGAAGGATTTGAACTTGATAGTCCGAAGGCCCCGCTTCCCCAGCATATTGATATCTCCCAGGTTGATGATGTTCACAGTCTGGTTATTGTATGGGTTGGTGACTTCAAAGTTGGCAGGACTTACCGGGAAACTTACGCTGTAGGCTCCGCCGGAAAGGGTGAATGTACATCCGTCATTTGTCCCGCCAATCGCCGAAAGCACATCGGACATGATACTGGAGGCCGTATTCAGGAAATTAAGAAAACTTGCCATCAGATACCTCCTACTGTGCTATTGATTGCTTCTTTTTCCATCTCGAAATGAATCTGTTCTGCCACTTTGCGAGCCAGCTCTTTGATGTCTTCCCCATTGTTGATTGTGGTCCCAATAATGTTTACCGTGATTCCATCATTGCGGCTTCTGGCCCCCATGTTGTAAGCAGCTCTGACTGACTGATCATGCGGCATAACTCGAGAGCCTTCCGGAAGGTCTACGATTTCTCCGCCTTTTTCGTTGATTACAACTGGACCGCCTTGCCAGTAGTCTGTGCCTCTGGCAAGTTTCGGAATGTTCGGAGAAAACTGCGAACCACCGATTCCCGGCACCCAGTCTGGAACAGTGAAGCTGATGTTGTTGATTCCGTCAATTACCGCATTGATTGCCGCTTTGACTCCGCTGATAATTCCATCTGCAATTCCCACAATACCGCCGAAGATGCTGGAGAACACTTCCACCACGCCGTTCCAGGCAAGTGACCAGTCTCCAGTAAACACACCGGTAATGAAATCAATCAATCCGGAGAATACTCCGATGACTGTTCCGACTACTGCAGAAATGATGTTGAATGCGGCAGTCAGTATTCCTGTAATTGCTGCGCTGACAAGCACGATACCTGCATACAGTTCCCCGGAGAAGATAGTTGCAAGGATTCTAGCCAGCCCACGGATGACTCCGAAGATGCCCACGCCATCCTGGAAAGAAGTGACTAGTGTGCTCCATGCTCCCTGCAGTCTTTCAATGACCGGGGAGATTGCTCCAACAGCACTGCTGAATACATCTTTGATGCCATTCCACAGGTTCATGAAGAACGGCCCAATGCGGTCCCAGTTTTTATAAATCAGGTATGCGCCGAGAACAATGGCCGCTACCACTATGCCCCATGGTCCCAGAAGCGCAGCTCCAGCCGCACGAAGCAGGGAGAAGCCTCTCATGACTCCGTTGACTCCACCTTCGAGCGCCTTGTTTGCTATGTGAGCACCATGCATGACTCTTTCCACATCGCCAATGGTTTTTACCATCAATCCGGATATAGACAGCGCTTTAGACGTTGCATAAGTAAATGCCGTAAATCCGACAATTGCCTCTCCAATGTGGATAATCATCTGCTTCGTCTCAGGAGAAAGATTTGTAATTGCGTCACTAATTCCTTTAAGCACTTCTGCTACGCTTCGAATTGTCGGAGCCAGCGCAGAGCCAAAAGAGATTCCCAGAGCTTCCACTGAGCTCATGAGAGCATCAATAGAGCCTTTCAGCGTGTTTTGCATCTGGTTGTAAGCCGCTTCTGAGCTTCCTGCACTGTTCTCGATAGTATCAGACATCTGCTTATAGGCTTCCGGGCTCGTTCGAACCAGAGCTAGCAAGCCAGAATAGGCATCTTCTCCTGCAATAGCTTTCAGTGCTGCCACCTGCTGGACGTCACTCAATCCGCTCATGCGGCTTCTGAGCAAGTCAACCGCCGCAGAAAGTCCGATAAAGCTTCCATCCCCTTTCTGCAGGTCTGCAGAAGAAATACCCAGCTGTGCCAATGCCTCAGCCGCCGCTTTCGGCGGGGAAGCCAGTCTGGAAAGAGTAGAGCGAAGGGATGTACCAATCGTAGACGCCTCAATGCCATTGTTGGCCATGATGCCCATAGCAGTGCCCAGCTCTTCGATATTGATACCAAGAGCGGCCGCCGGTGCGCCTGCATACTGCATGGCAAGGCCGAAGTCCTGCATGCCCAGTTTGGAGGCATTGGCTGCCGCCTGCACAACGTCCGCTACATGGGTGGTATTAGCCGCCACATCGCCCTGGGTCAGATTCCAGATTGAAAGTGCGGAGGTAATGACGTCAGACGTGGTTGCAAGGTCTTCACCGGACGCAATAGAGGCTTCAATGATGCCCGGCATGGCGCCGATGGTCTGTTCAGCATTGAAGCCGCCGGCCGCCAGTCTGTCCATGCCCAGAGCCACATCACGGGCGGTAGTTGGGAATTTGGCACCCATCTGCGCAGCCGCATCTTTCATCTGCTGCATTTCTTCCGCCGTGGCGCCTGCCTTGACGCCTGCTGCTGTCATGGTGGCATCGAAGTCCATGAACGTCTTCACGCCCAGGGCTCCCACTCCGGTGATGCCGGCAGCCAGAGGCATCATGGCATCTGATAGGTTACCTACATGGCGTCCCGCATTCTGAAGGGTTCTCCCCATGCGCTGGTTCGCTTTAGCTGACTGCTCCATGGCATTTCGTATCCGGTTCAGTCCGCCGGTGACGTTATCAGTGAGCCGCATTACAACGTCGATGATTTGAGCCATTTAGTTCCCTCCTTTCACTTGTCTTTCCACTCTTTTTATCTGCTCTTTTTCCTGTTCGATTTCTTTCAGCATAAAAGCCCGAAGAATCAGACGTTCCCCGGGCATCATTGCATACCATTCCGACGGCTTCAGATTATGCCTGGCATAATGCCAGAACATAGTCTGCACATCACCATCGGAGTCAATCAGTTTTTTACGTCTTCTACCACCTTGGTGGATTTCTTGCCGAAGCCACACATGTCACTGATTTCCTGTGCAATGTCCTGAATTTCTCCTGCAGTAAACATCTTAGAAAAGAGGTCTGCGCGTGTTGCAGCCATATAATGTTTCAAGACTTCCTTATTGTCAAAATCCCTATCCGTAATGCCGGCACAGAGCAATCCCATATAGAGCTTGTATGTATCCGCAGATACGGAGTTACCTTCAATCTTTGTCGCGGAATCCTGAATTTCTCTCACCTTGCGTGGTGCAACAGCTCGTAAATGTAAGATGAAAGGCGCTCCAATAAGAGCAGTTAGTCTCGGGATTTCAAATTCCTTTATTTCTCGTTTAGTAATTTTGCCAGCATCCGATGCCAGCAGAGCTTCTGCAAGATTCATATTTTTGCTCCTTATTCGTCTGCTTCATCCAAAATATCAAAATCGGTGAAGGTAAAATCATAGTTATCTTCAGTGAGCTTTTTAGCTTCCCAATCCATGATGGTCAATTTATCAAAGGTTGCGTCGCGGATAACCACTCTTTCATCCCCGATAGCATCCGGATCAGAGAGCTTTGCCACAATGGTGCAAACGGTCTGATGGCCGTCCTTGATGTTCTGCGCCATCTTCTGGATCATGTAGGAAGAAACATGGTTCATCTTGATGGTGCCCTTGCCTTCCCATCCGGTGGTTTTGTACTGCTTGCCTCGTTTCTTTACCTGGTTCACTTCTTCCTTTACCAGGTTCACTTCGGCCTTGAAGGAAGTGACCTGCGCCATGTAGTCGCTGTCAATCCATACTTCCCCTTCGGTGCCGGACATTACCTGCTGAGCGTTCATAGAATCCATCTGTTTTCACCTCCATTAAATGTTAATCGGAAGGTCAATATCTTCCATAGCATCCAGAATCTTGATTTTCGCGGTCAGAAGGACCTGCTTCTTGGTATCCAGTTTCTTGATAGCCAGGTCATCCATATCTGCCAGTTCTTCCTTGGTGTAAAGGCCGTGTTCAAGCTGGTAAGTCTTTACCTTTTCCACGTTGATATCCACTTCGGAGTAATCCTTCTGCAGGAGGCGGCCGTCTTCCAGTTCCTTGAAATATCCCATGATAGCGGAAATCAGGAGCTGCTTATTATCGTAGTCGTTGGTGTACTTGCCGATGTAGGAATCCTGCGCGGTCTTCTTGATGTCGTCATAGATGGCATCCATGATATCCACGGACTTGATAGTCTGGTAGGCTTCCAGTTTGCCCTGAGTAGTGGTTACTAGAGAGTTCATAGCACGGGACATCTTGAATTTTTCGCCGTCATACCAGATGAAGAATTCACCGTTATTGACCTTTTCGTCATTTTCATCTTCCGTATAGCGGTCGCAGTCGATGACTTCAGAGAGCGGCGCATAGGTAGCGGAAATGGTGAGCGGAGTGCCTGCGATAAGGCCTGCAATACGCGGTGTATACTGTGCGCCAGTATAGGTCTTGGAAGCGGTGACAATCTTCGTATTGGAGAAGTTGATGACGCCTTCATAGTCAGCTGCATAGCCCGGAAGCACCACTTTGGAGCGCTTGCCTTTATTTTCGCGGTTGGTCTTCAGCCAGGTAGCCACAGATTCACACTGAGCGGTCACAATGGTTGGGATAGCCAGGTAGTCCCATCTGTCAGTTGCCAGTGTCTTCAGTGCATCAGCAAATTTATCTGCAGATGCATTCTTGGTTTCATCAGTGACCTTATCCATCAGGTACACTTTGACGCGGTAAGGCGACTTTACATAGCCGATGAGGGCTTTGGTGATGTAGTCCTTGTTATCATCGGACAGTTCATCCGGGATATCGTCGGTAGTATAGACGGTAAACGGATTTTTGATAGCCTTGATGGTTGTTTTGCCATCAGAGCCTGTATGATCAGTCAGCAGCTTTGTGACGGTGCCCGCATCTTCTTCAAGCAGCAGTGCCACAATGCCGCGCTGACTTCTCTGGATTGCTTCAATGCCTGCTTCAATGAACGCAATGTTCACGGAAGGCATCCCAAGTTTTGCCATTTAGCTTTCCTCCTAAACTGTATCTTTCGTAATAGTCCCGGGGAAATTTTCTTCTTCGGGAGATTTACCATGTTTGATTTCCATATCGATTTCTTCCATCAGTTCGGAAGTAGAATCATGCTGTCCTGTTACGCGTTCCCTGTACGGGATGGTAATGGTGATCTGGAGGATATCATCCTCTTCGCCCACCCTGTCATCCTCTACAGAGTCAACCTTGAGATAACGGCCTCCTGCATAGACGCCTACCTGGAAGAGCATCTGCACCCTGTCCACAACGTCCATATAGGTGATTTCATTCTTCTCAGAGTCCTTCGCGTAGAATGTCAGCACGACTGTCAGTTCTTTATCAAGCCAGTTCGTTGTCTGCGGCGTCATTACTGACGTAGCGGAAATAAAGAAACAGGGCTTTTTAAAGTCTTCCTTTACTTCATCGGCGTACACCTTGTAGCCGAATTCTTTTGTAAGGAGTGCGATGATGTTCTTCAGGACTTCCGCCTGTTTAATGACTTCAGCCAAGATGACCACGCACCTTTCCAAAGAATTCAGTTTCCATTTGTTTCTGCACATCCGGCCAGTTGGACTTTACAGCCTTTTCTAGGAATCCCCTGTGCTTATTGAGGCTGTCCTTCCATTCCGGCTTTGGCTTTCCTTTGAAATCCTTGGGATTCTGTACGCCGCGCTCTACCAGATGGAAATGAGGAGAGGTGTTCCGGATTTCCGCCTTCGGTGCTTCCCCGAAGGAATCCACCATCTCCATCTTCCAGCTCTTCTTCAGCTTCCTCTTATGTGCCTTCCCGCTGTCAGGAGTCCCTTTCTGGATTCCCTTCACCATCTTCTTTGCTCCATTTTGGAGCACGTCGCTGGCATCAGCCGGATACTTGGCAGCCATTTCAGAGAGCCGGCGGTTGAATTCCTCAATCGTCATCCAGCTCACCCGCTTTCTTCAGGTTGCACATAAGTTCAAGCTTCACATGGGCTTCATACGGATCCACCACGGATGTGACCTTGTACGTCGTGTTTCCATAACGTACAAGCATATCCGGTGTGATTCCCTTCCGGTATCGGATGGTAATTTTCGTAATGAATTCTGTTTTATCTCTTGCCTGCTCATAGTAGGTCTTTCCCCTGGCAGGCTCTATGCGTGCCCATACGGTATTGCCTATGGCATCTACCAGGCTCTGGTGGGTCAAGCCATATTCATCCGTACTTTCTTCATACTTCAGAATGGTGACCTTCTTATCCAGAGAGCCAATTTCTACGTTAATCATAGGCTATCCCTCCGGGTAATCACTGCATTGGGCGATATGAATCAGCAGGGCTGTGACCGTGTGCGGGATGTCGTTAATCGCTCCCGGTTTGGCGCTGTAAACAGCACGGTTTTCATACCAGTGAGCTACCAGCTGCTTCACGCACAGTTCGCAGAGCGGGCTCCCGTCCGCCCTTTTCCCGGTGGTTCTTTCAACGTAATCACTGGCCGCACTGATCAGGGAGGAAATCAGTTCGTCATCGTCAGTGATATCTTCATCGACTTTGAGATAGTTCTTTGCCTGTTCCAGTGTTACGGCCATGATTTATTCCCTCCCGTCTCAGGCGGTAGCATTGCCTGCCAGCATAACCAGAGAATTGAAATCAACAGGTTTGCCGTCGGCAATCATGATGGACTTTCTCACAATGTCATCGGTGTCATTGTCTTCATAAACCTTCATGGCTACGGAGTAGTTGGTATTGAGGACATAGTCCTTCATGCGATAAATGAAAGCAAATACATCGGTCTTCTTCAGTGTGGTAGCGAAGGTAGGCAGGTAGTCGCAGAGAACTACATTGCGGCCCAGCAGCACACGGGAAGGAACGCCGTTTACGCCTGCATTAACGCGTGCGATTGGCTGACCATTGGAGTCTATCATACCAAGGAACTGCATGAAGGTCGGTTTATTCATGACCCATACAGATCCTGCTTCATAAGCCTGTGGAATAGCGGCCTCAGCGTCTATGAGGGTCTTATAATCCAGTTTGGAAACATTGATGGTGATGCCTTTGGAAAGGTCGTTCAGAATGCCGGTGGGCTGGCCGGAACCGGTACCGGAAATGATAGCAGTTTCAAGAGCTACTGCCATAGCTTCTGCCACATTGGAAACAAGTACATCTTCGAAAGCGGAAAGTGTCATGTTTTCAGTTTCAAGGGTGACGGCTACAGCACAGCGCAGTTTGAAATGGCTGAAAGTGATGGAGCCCAGAGCTTTATTCTGTTTATCAGAAGTAGCGCCTTCAGCCACCCATTTAGCTACCGGCTTTACGTCAGAAGTCGGGATGGCAAGGCCGGTCTTGTAAGCGGTACGGGTCACAAGAGGAAGGATGTTGCCATAGGTGCGGACTTTTTCAATGATGCGGTTGAGGGTGGTAGGAGGAATGATAGCGCCTGCATCAGTGGTGGTGGTAGCCGCTCTCATTTCCGCCGGAATCGAAGTATTCTTCATGACGTAGTTCATGAATGCCTGGCGGTATTCATCAGATTCATATGGTCTTACGGAGGCTTCTACTCTGGGAGCCGGTTTTTCTCTTTTGACTACGCCTTCCGGTTCAGCGCCCAGATTGATTGCATTAGCAACCTTTTCACGGGCTTCAATGTCTTTCTGTTCAGCGTCAAGCTGTTCCAGTTCAGCCTGCAGTGCTTTCAGGTCTACCTTTTCATTTCCCTGCAGAGCGGTGCGGATTTCTTCTTTTCTCTTTCTGACTTCTACAAGTCTCTTGTTCATTTCAATTCTCCTTTACAAGAATGTCTCTACAATGAGCTTCTTTCTAAGCTCAGATTCTTTTTCACGGCTTTCAAGGCTCTCAATCATGCCTTTATTGTCACGGGCATCTACACTTGTGCCGTCATACGCCGGAAAATCAACAGGGCTCACATCTACCACTGCATCGATGTGATTGATTGTCCTAACTTCGGTTTTGGCCACGTTGTCCGTCTCCCAGCTGTCTTTATCCACTGTGAAGGCAAAGGACATTTTAGAAATGTCTCCCCGTTTAATGAGCTGGTAGACATCTTTTCCCGCCGTGGTCGGTGCGATATCGGCATCAAACCGAATGCCTTTATCGTCAGTGGTCAATCTCAGCGTCGAATTGGAGGTTCTGGCCAAAATCAGCGCGCTGTCTGAGTGGTTATAGCGCATAATCACGTCAGTCATATCGGTATTCCCGTCAATGGCCCCGCGGCTGATTTGTTCGTAATACTTCACGCCGGAATAGGGAGATTCCCACAGCAGCGTTCTTTCTTCAAAAACAGCCGCATACCCCTCAATGTGAAGATTCTCATTCCCCTCATTGGACGCCCTGATTTCCATACTGCGAAGTTCAACTTTCTTCTTCATCTTCCCCATTACCTCCTTCCTCTTTCTTTTTCTTTGGCTCCTCGTCTTCCCCTGTCTGGTACTTCGTCTGATCCGTAGTCTTCACGTAGTTCAGGGAAACAACGATCTCATCGCCTTCAGGTCCTGTCAGTCCTGCATATCCGAAGAGTTCACGGATTTCATTCCGCTTGATGGCGCCGGCAGGAATCATGGCCTGCGCAATCTTTACCTTGGACGATGTGCTCATGTAGGCAATCCGGTTCGCTTCGAAAATGACCTCATTCCCGAAGCCTCTTTCCTTCGGAGTGAAAAGCTTTTCAGTGAATTCCTGCGACAGCTTCACCGCAATAGGAGCGATGACGGATTCATAGAATGCCTGGAACTCTTCTTCTGTATACTTTCCGGATACGATTTCTTCAGAAACGCCGAAGTACTTATACAGGTTATCCCTGGCAAACTTCATCTGACCCGTTTCAAAGGTCTGTGTGTCAGTCGTCAGCTGCTGGAACTTACCCCTGTTATCCAGGGAACCAATACCGGAACCATTGGAAGGCCCTGCAAAGGAATCAACAAACTTTTTCCACATGCTCTCCTGGTCTTCCGGACGGACCGTGCCGGTCCACTGGATGATGCCGCGGAGCCTGTGGAAATTCTTCACCACGTTGATGACCGCCGTTTTGACGGCCGTCAGCAGGTTGAGGTCCTCTTTCAGCACATTCCCTTCCGGATCGCCAAAGACATCATCCCTGTTGAAGTGCCGCCGGATATGAATCATTTCTTCATAAGGCACCGTGGCCTGTTCTCCGGTCCCGAAGGTGAACTTGCAATATAAATGGCCGCTCTGGTCCTCATACAGTTCCAGGTTATTGAAATTAAGCGGCCACAGCGCCACAATGTTTCCATTCATATCCCGCTGGATATAAACGAAGAGGTTATTGTAGCAGTAATACTGGGCCACAATCTTTTCAATGAATTCCGAAGTGGTCATAAGCCAGTTCGGACGGACAGAAAGGATATACTGCAGCCTGCTGTCAGCATTCTTCACTATCACCCCATTCTTCCGGATGATGTGTTTCGGGTGAAGCTTGCCGGCATGACGTGCAATAGTATCAATGCAGTTTCGTCCCGTTGCGTTGTCGTAGGCGTCACCATCCCATGGCACATAGTCATTGGAGTAGCCATTCAGCAGCTTCGCCCTTGTGAGGCCTGCCTTACCGGGATTTCTTCCGAAAATGCTTGAAATCATGCTTCTAATATTCAAGTCTTCACCTCCTTTCAAATAACATTCATGTAATCTTCCTTGTTTTCTTCATAAGCCGTATAGGCATCCAGCAGGCTTGCAAAGCCGTCAATCCGTTTCCTTGGATTTGATGTCTTGCATGGCTGGATATTGTCATTCCTGTCCACGTCTACGGCAACATTGGCCATACACCACTTCAGGATAGGATTGTTGTTGTAGATAATCCGTTTCGCGGCCATGTCAGCCGCCAGATTCTTCATGGATCCCGACAGTGTCTTCTTGCCCTGGGCAACAGGCACCATGATATCTTCCCCGAACCGTTCTGTCATGGACTGCACCAGGTACTGGGCGGACCATCTATCATAGCCGCACTTGAATAGGTAAATATCTTCCTGCTCCATTTCATCCACAAACCACTGGAGAATGAGCCTGTAGTCATTCCGGAAGCCCGGGGAAGTCCGAAGCCACCCCTTCTCTTTCCAGATGTCATAGGGCACCTGGTCTTCATGCACCCTCTTTTCCAGTAAGTCTTCAGGGATCCAGTACATCTGCTTCACGTAAATGTTCGGATCGTCCTTCACACACCAGAGCATGGTGGCGCATGTGAGGTCCGTGGTTTCGGACAAATCAAAACCACCTATTCCATACTTCGGCTTCAGAGCCTTGATATCATAGGTGGCTTCATTATTCAGCTGTTCAAATGTGAAGAAGGCTTCGCCCGATGTTTCACGGATATTGAAATCTTTACACAAGAGATTCTTTACACGCAGCGCATCATGCTGAGCCTGGTAAACCTTCTGGGCTAATGTCTGGGCATTTTTTATGCTCCCAAGGCCCGGATTGGCCTTTTTCCACATGGCAGGGTCCGTCCATTCCTCCCTTTTATCCAGTTCATAGACAAAAGGCAGGATGGTTTCATCCTTGTAGCCTTCCGGATCATCGTATCCCTTGATAATCCGCTCACATTCATCGTATTTGAGGTCGAAGATGTTATCCCGCACCGTGCCGGCCGTGGATGTGATAATGCATAAAGGCTGTTCCCTGGCAGTCATACCGTCGATGAGTACATCGTAAAGGTTTTTATCCTTCAAGGCGTGCAGTTCATCGATAAGAGCGCCGTGAACATTGAGCCCGTCCAGTTTATCACTGTCAGAGCCAAGCGGTTCAAAGCTTCCCTCATTGAAACGGGAGCGGATGGTGGAAACACGGAGATCCAGCTTCTTGTTCAGCGCCGGCGACTTCTTCACCATGGACCTAGCTTCATTCCAGATGATTTTAGCCTGGTCTTTTTTGGTTGCCGCCGAATAGATTTCCGGTCCTGCTTCGCCATCAGCCACTAGAAGATAGAGCCCAAGGCAGGAAGCAAAGGTGGATTTCCCGTTCTTTCTGGCAACGATTAAAATCAGCTGCTTGTATTCACGGAGTCCTGTGTTTTTATCCACAAAACCGAAAAGCGCCGCCGTGATAGCCTTCTGCCACAGTTCCAGGATGACAAGCTTGCCGCCCCATTTCCCTTTGCTGTGCTTACAGAACGTCTGGATGAAATCAATCACGTACTGCGCTTTTTCGTCGTCATAAATGTAATTGGAATTTTTGTCATGGAGCTTCGATACCAGGTGCCGCATCACCCGCCGGACCTTGTCTGACACGGTTATCCTGCCTGACTCAATCTCTCCATAGTACTTCTCTATGTAATTCAAGGCTTTTTCTTGATGAACGCTGTCAGTGCATCTTCCGCTTCCTGTGGAGCGGATTCCGGCATGCACTGCAGCAAGGTCCTGATGGCATTCACGTAGTTCTTGAACAGGGAAGAATAAGCCCGGGAAACAGTGGACTCCTTCGTGCCGCTCTGGTTCTCACCATTCTGGTACGTCTCAACGAATCCCGTTTCCTTCAGATCAGCCTGCAGGGTCTCCAGCTGCTCTTCCATATTGGCCACCTGGTTAATGAGCGGAGTGACGATTTTAAGCCGGTCTTCATCAGCCAGTGAAAAAATCTTATACAGCTCTTTAATTCGTCTTTTCACTCTATTTTCCGGTTTAATCGTCCTCATTTACTCATCTCCCTTTAAATATTTAAAGCTTTAAATCTATACTTGGCAGTTTTCCGACCTACACCCCCCTCGCGGAGGCCGTTTGTGTTACGCGAAGGCCCGCCCCCGGCGTACTTTTTTGAGGTAAACAATGCCGCACCCGGGGGGATGGCAGACAGAAAGCAGAGGCATCTCAGCGCCGTTCATGGTCAATAATGGCGATGGGATTACCCTCATCATCAAAGCGGCACTCACGGTCCAGCCCCTGGCTGTGCACAGCGTTGTGGCAGTAGATGCACAGCAGTTCAAGGTTATCCCATCCGTAGACTGTACTGTCGTCTGCCACATTCTCAGGAGTCAGATGCCGTTTGTGATGGACAATGAAATGCGGCGGCCTGCCTGTCCCTGCAAATGACCGGTTCTGACAGCGCTCGCAGATGTAATGCTGTGACTCGGCATACGCCCTGGCCACAACACGCCAGCGCCTTGAATTGTAAATTTCTTTTGAGAAATCCTTTGCCATTTCCGAATTCCATTTCCAAAAAGAAAAACCATTCCGGAATTCCGAAATGGTTTGTGATACGAAAAAACACGAGCCTATCGACATCAGCTCGTGCTCTTACGTGAAAACCCTGAATATAGAAGGAGGTGACAACCGTGTGCGATTCTCTTGCCTCAATCTCACACTATCATAATACTCCCTTTTCTATGGAACTAACAGGAATTTTATGGAACTCTTTCTCTAAATCCCGCAATGCCTGCCCGTGGAGCTTGGTCACCCATCGCAGCGAGAAATGCATTTCCACCGCTATCTGTTCCCACGGCTGGCAGAGAATGTAGTATCTGTAAAGGACGCATCTCCTGTACTCATCCGGTTCTGAATTGATAAGTGATGTTGCCTGATCTCTGACTTCCATAAATGCGCTCCACGCCTCATTCACTTTATCCGCCTGAGTCTCAATCTTATCTACTATTTCATCAAGAGATGACTGGTGGTTAGACTGTACCCTCTCCCCAAGCGTCGGGCTGGAAATGTTCACTGCACGGATGCGCAGGTCCTTTAGCTCACTTTCATAAGCGCGGATAACTTCATTCTGCTTTCTTACCTTCTTCAGAAATTCTTTTACTGTCATTCATCCCTCCATTTGGCATTCACGAAAAACAAGCACAATGTGAAGGTAACCACAATGCCCCCACGAATGTCCCAATGATAAATCCCACCACTATGTCCATCAACTCATCCGCCTTTCGTCTCCTGCAATGATGATGCAGATTGCAATGACTCCGATCGTTGCTCCGAAGAACAAACCGGTCACGAACATTACCATGCATATCCCCCCCTATCTTGCTCTTTTGCTGTCCGGCACCTGCGATTTATAGATACACTTCGTTTCAACGTCACGAATCACAAGATGATCAGCCAGCTCGAACCCGTTTTCTCTGATGTATTTCCGGATGCTGCATATGCACCTGAACCCTTTCTGACTTGCCTCCTTCCGTTTCTCCTTTGCTTCCTGGCGCACATTATGAAGTACTGCTTCATATGTCGGGTCCGGATGCTGTGCAACATGATGATTAAGACCTTCCTTTGCCATAAATAACCCCCTGTTACGCTTTAACCTCACTCACTGAAACTTTCAGATACCCGTAAGACACCGAATAGAATTTCCTGCACCGCACTTCTATAACTTGCTTGTCATCCGCGTAAGCAACACCATTCAAACCGTCCAGGACGATTTTCAGAATGTTATCAATATCCGGCTTCTTATCCGGCCGGTTAATATTGTGCTCGCAGGCAAGCCGCTTTCCCTTCGTATAAGATTTCGGGATTGCAAAATACACATCAAGCGACAGTGAAATATATCCATCCAGTATGCTTCCTCCGGTGTCTTCATAGGCCTTCCTGATCAGCGTCTCATAGTGTTTTGTTTTACGGGGCGTGTATGTTGTTCTTGTTCTCCCGTTGAAACGCGGACGCTGCTTCCCGACTGGATCCCCTTTCACGATGAATTCCATTCCCTATTTCCTTTCCATGACGCTCTGGCGGATCCGCTCGTTTTCCATTATATGCGATCAGAAGATGGAGATACTCTTCCGCTTTCTTCAAATCTTCAATGCCATTCTTCCATTTGTAGCGGTAGAGATACTTCACGATGTTTCCAATATAGTATCCTTCCGGTCCCCGGCTGCCGGCAGTCAGTTCCTCGATAATCTTCCTGCATTCACGCCCTCGCCATGTGTAATAATTTTGATGTCTGATATTCATTTCTGCGCCTCCTTTCATTTCACTTTAACCGCTTTGTTTGTTACTCTTTCCTTCATTCCGTGCTTCCCCACGATTTACCATCACCAATCACCTGTACTTCCCATTCCCCCAAACCGCTCTCCCTCTGCTTCGTCCTACAAATAATGCAAAGGTTATTATCATTGTCGTCAACTTGTTTCATTTTGAACCTCATAACCGTATCACCTCCGATTCGCTTGGCTTTACTCTAGTATGTCTCATATCACTCATGGCATTTACCTACCTGAATTGATGCAAGCACGGACTGTAGTTCGTGAATACCATATACCACCCTTTCAAGTTCCTTGAGGTCCATATAAAGGGCGGCGATGTCCCTTATTTCTTTATCGCCCTTAAAAGGGTATTTCCGTCTGTTTCATCCACTGCGGGTCTTCTACTACGGTTCCCATTTGCTCAAATCCGCCCGTAGGTGCGTTTTGATTGTCTCCGTGATAAATTCCTTGTGTTGAGCTTTCAGAACGTTTCTCGACGAACTCAGCATGGTTCACGGCGACTTCTGTTGTGTACTTCGTCTCGCCGTTTTTGTCGGTATAGTGACCCGTCTGTATCCGGCCCTCCACGAGAAGCCGCTGCCCTTTATAGACATAGTTACCAATGGCTTCTGCCGTTTTGCCAAATGCTACGCAGTTGATAAAGTCTGCTTCCTGCTTTTGGTCTTTCTTATACCCACGATTGACAGCCAATGTAAAGCGGGCTATGGTCATCCCACTCTGTGATACTTTGATGTCCGGGTTCTTGGTCAGACGCCCAAGAATGATAGATGTGTTCATATCGTTTTCCTCCGTTTTTTCTAAAACCGTTTTAAATGCCGTTTTTAGCTGTTTCCTTTTCGTTCATGATAAATTACTCGTGCAAGTACTTTTAAAGCTGTCAGCGTTCAGAATTCTCGCTCCTGCGTGCGGTACAGGTACTTGATAATGTTCCCCATGTAGTAGGCTTCCGCTCCAGATAGACCACGGGTCATAAGTTCAATTACTTTTTTACACTCTGTGCCCTTCCAGGTGTAGTGATCCGGATGATGAATCATGTCAGATGTTTCACCCGGCTAGTCGTCCAAGTCGGCATTCAGCCAGTTCAGAATGGCATCAACACAACAACGCTGGCCGTCGCAAAATTTTTCTGATGCGGGGCACTTTTGGCCGTCCATAATACTTGCCAGAAATTCTGCCAGCTCATCTTTATCCATCGCTTTTATCGCTTCATAGTTCGTCATAATCAATTCCTCCTTATCGGTAGATTTTCCCAGTCCGGATGTTTTTCAATGCAATCCGTTCAACGACTTCAAAGCCATAGGCCTTGAAGATTTCCCTGGCCTTGCGGCATCCGCCTCATCCTGCTTCCGTTTTTCTTCCTGGCGGATTGTTTTGTAGGCCCCGTCATACGTCGGGTCTGCGTATCCTTCTTCGTTTTTAATCATCAGCCCACACCTGCCAGTCTCTGATTCTGCCCTTCCACTCGTAACGCATAAGGGTTCACCATTTCATAAATTCGGCTGCCCAGCGCTTCATCAATCCTGGCTAGATTGCCTACGCTGTACTCACTGCTGAAAATCGTCGTCAGATGGTTCAAGTATCTTGCATTAATCAGGTCAAAGACCACTTTCAGCTCATCCCTGTCGATGGCCACCAGTTTCCCACTTTCGACGCGACCGGAGAACTTGAATAGGTCATCAATGTAGAGATTTTGGCAGGTCTTCCACTTCCTCATGGCTGCATCGTAATCATCACTGTAGCTCCGAGATGCCTTGACTAGGCTCGGAATTTCCGCCCGGTAGGAAAAATAAAAATGCGGTTCTCCGAATCGCCGCGTCAGCTCCTGGCAGACAGCAATGCAGATGTGAGTCTTCCCCATGCCAGAGCGGCCAAAGAGTCCAAAGCCAGTACCGCCCGGAGTATGGCCTTTCAGCCAGTTTTCTGCCATGTCCTTCATTTTCTTGGCCGTTTCACTCCGACTTTCATCAAAGCTGACCAGCGTATACCGTTCATAATCCTTCGGAGAAATCCCGGAGGTTCTGAGCCGATGTGCTACCTGCCGACGTTCAAAACAGTCTGGGCAATGAGCCATAGCTACTGTGCCGTCATCTCTTGTGATAGCTACCCATCCGGTATTCCCGCAACGCTGGCAGGCAATTCCGTCTTTTGCCGGCTTCACCGGTTCTGGAGCCGCCTTACCGTTCTGTTTCACTTGTGCAGCCAGGTCGTTAATCATGGCCATGACTGAGTCTTTCATTGATTCCATACAGCTCACCTCTTCTTTTTCTTTCAAAAGGGTATGTTGTCAATCTCCGGTGGTACGTCTCCTTGGCTGTTCTGCTCTTTACGTGGCAGTTCATGCCGCTGCCATGTCCTGCAGGTAGCCTGCCATGACTTCATGGGATTCCGTCCCACCTTCCAACCGTTGCTTTCGTAATAGTCAATGAAGGCCTCTGCCGAGAATGTATATCCATTCTCGGCAATGTACGCCTTGAGTTCTGCAAGAGTAGGTTTTACGGATTTATGAGCAGCAGTTGAGTTGTTGGCAGAGCTTTTCTTCCTACTACTCTCTCTACTATCTCTATCCTTACCTATCTCTATCTCTAACCTATCTCTATCTCTACTTTCTATACTCTTATCTCTAATCTCTAATCTCTTATCTCTAATCTCTGCGTTACATTTTGTAACGGTATCTGCGTTACATTTTGTAACGGTATCTGCGTTACATTTTGTAACGGTATCTGCAACGGTATTAGTTTTCAACTGTTCCAGCTTCTGCTTTTCCTTGGCTCTAAACCGTCTTACTCTCTCGGTTCCCCTGTTTGCGCTTTCGGTACCCACCATTTGTGGCAAATTGGTTATGTACAGAATTCCGTTATCATTCTGCATAATCAGCCCCATTTTCATGAAGAGTGTCAGCCCTGTTCTGACAATGTCCACATTGATTTGTGTATCTCGTGCGATATCTGTCGGTTCATATGGGATAATCATTTCACCGATATGCTTCTCGAAAAGTCCGTTGGTGTTGGACGTAATCAGACACAACCGAAGATAAAGGACAATGTAGACATATCCGTTTTCTTGTGACTGCAACCAATTCATTGCGTCCGAGCCAAAGAAATCTGTTCGTAATTTTATCCAGTAGAATTTTTTACTTTCGCTCACTTTTTCTCCTTTCGTGTTTTGTATAAATATTCAAAGCCTGCTCTTTGTGTGCTTCGTTCCATTCCCTTTTGCCGGCAAGGTAATCTATAAAACTGTTCCGCCAACGCTTACTTTTCACGCCGTGGCAGTAGATGTCGTGACATTTAGCACATACACACACGAGATTATCCAGCGTGTCGGATCCATAGGCTGACCTGAATCTCACATGATGCACATGAAGGGCGGAATGGCTGCCGCAGATGATACATCTATAGCCGTCTCTTTCGTACACAAGCTTTCTGATTTTGTTCCATCCGGATTGAGACAGTCGGATTCTTTCTTCTCGTGGAAATTTCAATCCTTCATCCATTTGCCTTTTCCTTCCCCCAGCTATCAATCAACAATGCTCTTTCAGAAGGTGTCATGACATCCAGTCCCTGGCTTTCTGCTTCATCCACAAGCCAATCAATCAGTCGTGCCATTTCTTTGCTATCGTAGGTGCTGGATCCGTAGTAAGCATTACACTCAATGTTGATACCATCATCAATCAAGCGGTCTAATATCCAGCCAGTCCCCCGCCCTTCCCAAACCTCTTTAAAACGGCTGTAGGCGGTTTTCTTGATAGACATGGGTTCGTATACCCCTACCTGCTTTATGGCGCGCTGATATACCTCTTCTTTTGAGATTTTGAGCACTTTGGCAAGCTCATCACATACCATCCAGCAGTAGGCATTGGCGGTAAGCGTCCGCTTCTTCTTCTGACGGGAAATATTGATTTCATATTTCCCTTTTATCAGACTGTTGAACTCATCCATCTTGTCGTTCGGACTGTTCAGTACCAGTGTGATGTTCTGATACCCAATCTGATAAGAGGGCGAGACGCTTACCTCCGCCTTTGTCCACCTCATTTCTTTGCCTGCTCTCCGTCAATGATGGAGTAATAAACTTTCAAAGCGTCCTGGAATCTCATCACGGTGTTATTAATCTGCTTCTGATCCAGTGCCGCAATCTCTTTGTGGAAGAGATGCTCTGTGAAATCCTGTGGATCAATTCCCTGCTGGCTGATAATATTTACATACTGCTCGATTGTGCAGTTGGTATTAGAGGTTTTCTTTTGCTCCGGATCTGGTGGCATTTCGTCCGGATCCTGTGCCGGTGAGAGGTTAAACATTCCGGCAAGGGCATACTTCCGTGCGTAAGAAGAAGACGCACCGGTTACCTGTGCTTCATCCATTCCCTTACGAGAAAGCGGTTCTCTTGCGTACCCATCGCAGGAAAGGATTTCATCCCCGGTTTCGGTGTCATAAGCCGTTACCGTGGCTTTGACATAGTATCTTTCATGTACAAGGTCAATGCCGTCCGTTATAGCCACATACACGCCGTATTCCACCATTAACGGCTTTAGTGCGGCGAGAATATCCTCTGCATTTCTAAAACTGTATTTCCCGAAGTCGTTCCTATGGTTCTTACCTACTTCGAGCTTTGCTACGATGTTAAGTAATTTCTTCATTCCTTCTGCCATAGCTACCTCCTTTACTTAACCGTTATACTTGGATTTCTCACAAGCCGTACTCCGGCAATTTCTTTACCATCTTTCAAGGCCCTGCTTAACTCCGCCTTGTTTGCCGTCCATGTGTATTTTCGGTACTCTTCGGGTAATTCAATTCCCTTGTCTACTTCTACGCTTTCCCGTCCTTTAGAGAACTTGATGGTAACCTCTACTTCATTAACTGGAACGCCGTATTTCATCACATAGGATTTCAGGCTGGAGATTCTGTTTTCGTACATTTTCTTGAGTTCATACAGCCTTGCGGATTCTTTCTTGATTTTCTCGATATCCGCCATGTATTCCTTGATAACAAGTCCGATATTCTTACTCTTCTCGTACTGTTCCATTGGAAGATTATCTAAATAGGACTGGTCAAAAACCTCTCCCGTCTCTTTGTCTACTGATGTAGATTCATCTACTTTGAACAACTTATCCGAACGCATCAGTTCATTGATTTCATAAAGTGTCATTCGCTTCTCCTTTTGTCTCTGAATCCGAAAGCCTCTTCGTACTTAGTCAGGATATATTCCGCCATCTGATACATTCCCTCTTTGTAGCCGTTCTTCCACTCGTCGAAGTCATCATTATCCGTGTCAACGCTGTCCGCCGTTACGGTGAGAAATTTGCGGAAATCTGTAACCATTCCTTCATCAATCATTCTTTTCTAGCCTCCTGTACCCGGATGATAATTTTTTGTCCAGGCTGTAATGCCCCGGGATTCTCGATGTGGTTGTCTTTCATGACCTGCCACACGAGCTTTCCCATGTCCTCCTTATCGGTAGCAATCTTGCTACAAATGCTCCAAACGGTATCTCCAGCGGTCACTTCTTTCTCATAGGTAATCAGATTTGTTTCCGTTCTGTTTGCGTATACAGCCATTCCTGCGCATGCTACGGCGATAATAATGAGTGCCTTAGCCTTCTTTTTCAGTCTCATTGCATTCCCTCCAGAGATTGGCGTATTCAGGGATATCCATTAAATGAAGCCCGAAAAACTCTTCGAATTTGTTCGGATAGATGTAGTAGTTCCAGCGTCCGCCAGGTGTTTCCGGATGTGTTGCCGTCCCCCATGGCACTCTTCCGGCTTGCAGAAGACAACGAACAAATTCATTGCCTTTACACATGATTCGTGCGGCTAACGCAACAGGGACACCCGGCATTTTCACTTCGGTCATTCTCTTTCCCACCTCTCTGTTACTGTGGGATTTCCGTTCAAGAACTTATTGATGAAGTATTGCTGTCCTTTCCCAGTGCAAAGTGTTGTGCGTGTGAGTTTTACAGAGCCGTCCGGATTATCAATCGTGCGTTCTTTGACCTTGAACAATCCCAATTCTCTTGCCTTCTGTGTCGGCATGTTCTTATCTGTGCCATTCTTCATCAAATATCCCTTATCCCGCATCCACTGGAAAAGCCGTTTTTGCCCGATATCTACGCCGTTCTGATGGAGCAGTTTTGCTAGCATTCCAATCAGCATTCCGTCTTTAGACACATTCACTGCATCGGCAAAGACAACTTTCGGACGGTCAAGTTCGACCTGCTTCTCTGCCGCAAGTCTCTTTTCTTTTTCCGTCTTCAATTCCGTGGCAAGACGAATCAGGAAATCGGGGCTAGTTAATGCCTTTTCCAATGTTTCGCCGGTCATGTAAGCACCATGCTTTCTGATTGCAGGGATAACTTCATCGGCAAGAAGTGCCTGGAACTTCTGTGCCACCTCATTGCTGGCCTTGAAACCCAACCGGTAAACCATGTTTTCAGGGAGATAATCATCTTTCCCAACATGTTGGGAAAATCCGAATCCGCGAAGGTATCCATTTACGGTTTCCCATCTGACGTATTCAACACCATTCTTTTCTTGTGTGAATCCAAGTCCTCGCGCTACATCTCCGGCATTCAGATATGCCGTTCCATCTTTCTTGTCCAGATATCCATGGACATTGTTGATATTCAGGATTTCATTCATGTTTCGCTTCTCCTTTCTTCTTTAACCATTCCTGGTATTCATCAGGGTGTCTCCGGATGTAATCCTGGATGTACTGCATAAGAGCATACACATCACTCGCCTCCTTCATACAACCATGCAACTTCCTTCTGACATCTCAACAAACGAATAAACTCGTTTTTCGAACCAAAAAAAATATTGTTTGCCGGTATCTTATAGATTTTGGGAATCTTCTGGATGAAAGCAAAAGGGGCATTCGAGCTATCTTCTTCCAGCTTTGCCAGCGTCTGATAGTGAATTCCAAACAGGTCAGCTGCTTCTTTTTGCGAATATCCGATATTCCTTCTGGCTGCTTCCAGTGTGATTAACATCTCATCACCTCCCTCGTTCTTGATATAATCATAAACGAGTTTATTCGTTTTGTCAATAGTTATAACGAATTTTTTCAGTTTTTTGCCATGCGTTATATTGAAAACAACGGTTATATTCGTTATAATATAATCAGCTATTGAAAGAGGGTGTAAAAATGCCAAGAAACAAGCTATCGAAATTCGATAAAGAACTCCGAGCCCAGATATCAGCAAATTTAAAGAAGTATACGGACGGCATTACTCAATATGAACTTTCAGAGATGACAGGCATCCCAGTATCCACTCTCTCCGGATATTTCGCCATGCGGTCAACCCCTAATGCCGGGAATATACAAAAGATAGCTGATGCATTGCATATAGATAAATCTGATTTAGACCCACGTTTTTCAAATAGTATTCTGAGAAGTGACGCTAATGAAGGCCCGGAACTGAACAGCCGTGATGAACGTGAGATAGCATCAGACCTAGAAGACATGATGAACTCTGTTTCCTCTGCCGCCTTTGAAGGTGAGGATGACATAGAAGACATTGAAGCCTTCAAAGCAACCATCAAGGCCGCCATGATCCAGGCAAAGAAGATAGCCAAGAAGAAATATACGCCGAAAAAATACCGGAGGGATTAAGACTATGGATGTGCAGCAAAAAGTTGCCGCTCTTATCCGTCGCTATAAAACAGATGACCCGTTTCGGCTGGCCGCGTGCAAGAATATCATCATCATGTATTCTGACCTGGGCGGCAAATACGGCAACTATCTCAAATATAAACGTTCAAAATTTATTATTATTGACGACACTCGAACGCCGGAAGCCATGCTGCCGTTCGTCTGTGCGCACGAACTTGGCCATGCGCTTTGTACGCCCAATGACAATACCCAGTGGCTCAAGACCTACACCATGGATATCAATGCAGACCGGGTGGAGAGACTGGCAAACACGTTTGCCGTAGAGCTACTATTGAATGACGGGTATCTGGCAGAGCATCCGGGGACATCTATTTACACGCTAGCCAACTGCCGTGGAGTGCCGCACCGTTTCATTAAACTGAAAAAGCCAGGGAGGGATATATAATTGTTCAACTTTATAAGCCACCTCTTTTCTTCCGACCCGGAGAAGAAAGAAAAACGCCGGGCTGAAAAAGAAGAGCGGGACCGCCTCCGGGCACAAAGAAGGCACGATCAAAGGATAGCCAGCAAGCAGATCCTTTCTGATGAATGGCATCCGGTGAACTTCCCTTATCAGGCCACCATCTTCAACATCCAGCGGGCCAACAAAGGCTATGGAAGCACATGCCAGATATCTGCCCGCTATATCGAAAACGAGCAGTACAAAGATATGATTTACCTGGTAAATCCCAAAGTGAAGTCATTTTCTTTTTCTAATTATCACGATATCAAGCCAGAAGATGTGGCCGATGCTCCGGCATTCAAGGACGTATGGGCAAATATTGAACCATATTTTTCTGGGAAGAACGTCATCACATACTATGCAGATGCTCATCTGAGAGCGCTGCAAGCCACCTTGAAAAAGAATCACATTCCAGAACCCGAGATGCACTTCATCGACCTTTATGATTATTTTTGTGAGCGCCACGATAGCTGGGAGTCTCTCAGTCTGGACTCTGTGGCCGAAAAGCTTGACCTCGATACCTTCCCAAGTGCCAAAAATCCAAAAGCCACATTGGCCACCATTACAGAAATCCTTGAGCTGATGTATGAAAAGCGCCCCGGCATCCTAAGGAAGCTGCTGAACATCAAGGTAAAGTGAAAACAAAATAAAAAGCCCCTGCCATATCGCGAAATATGACAGGGGAATGCAGCTAGGCATTACCAGTACCGGGCTGCGGTTATAATCCACTCTTGTAGGAGGCAGATTATGTGTATATTATATCATGAAAGCCTCCATTCACCATAGAAGGAGGCTCTTTTTATGCCTAAAACAGAAGAAAAACAGGCCGTAAAGGCCGTCATATATGCCAGATATTCATCCGATCGGCAGCGTGAGGAGTCCATAGAAGGACAGTTGCGCGTTTGTGAGGACTACGCCCGCCGGAGCAATATCACCATTCTCCACACTTACGCGGACCGCGCTATGACTGGCCGCTCCGATCAGCGGCCTGAGTTCCAGATGATGATCAGAGACGCCGCCACAATGGCCTTCAATGTCATCCTGGTCTATAAGCTGAACCGATTCGCCAGGAACCGCTATGACAGCGCAAAATACAAGCATAAGCTGAAAAGGTATGGTGTCAAAGTCGTATCTGCAATGGAAAACATAGCGGATGACCCGTCAGGGATTTTGCTCGAATCGGTCATTGAAGGCATGGCAGAATATTACAGCGCAGAGTTATCGGAAAATGTATTGCGCGGCATGACACAAAACGCGCTGGAAGGGAAATGGCCGGGCGGCGTTATCCCACTGGGGTACAAGCTAGACAAATGCGGTCGTCTGATAATAAACGAAGAAAAAGCCCCTATCGTGCGAATGATATATCAAATGTTCCTAGGCGGCATGCCGGTAGCCAGAATTGAGAGGGAATTGAACGATAAAAAGTACACGACGGACGCTGGAAAGGTATTTTCGCGCAGCCGTGTTTATTATATTTTGCATAATGAGCGATATATCGGTACATTTCAATGGAAAGACATAAAGAAAGAAGGGATAATACCACCGATTATCCCCAAAGAAACGTTTCACGCAGTGCAGGAAAGGATAAATGCCATGAAAAGTAGCTCTTATCGGACAAACAACAATTATTTGTTAGCAGGGAAAGCATTTTGCGCCTCCTGTGGTGCAAAAGTATCAGGGACCTCCGGGAAATCGCAAAACGGAAACAAGTATTGCTATTACGGCTGTTCACACCACCATAGAAGTGCGAGATACGAGTATTGTGAGACAAAAAACATACGCGCAGATGTGTTAGAAAAGCTTGTTTGTGACAAAACACATGAGATTTTATCGAGTAAAAAGGCTATAAAAGAAATCGCAAGGCAGGCTGTGAAACTACGCCCACGGGACGAAAGCGAATTGGAAATACGTGCCATAAAAAATCATATCTCCAGCTGTCAAAAGAAAATTGACAACTGTATAAAGGCTATTGAGAACGGTGTCATGTCAAATGCGCTGGTTGAATCGCTGAATGAAAACGAACGAACCCTGGACATGTTGAAAGAAAAACTAGCGAAGGCATTGCTAATGCAAGGGAGTGGGCTATTGACGGAAGAGAAAATCCAGTTTTTCTTTGAAACAATCCGCGAAAAAGCAAAAGAGACGGAGAAATATAACGATATACTTCTCACGTCTCTTGTTCGTGCCGTCTATATTTGTAATGAATACGTTGAAATCCAGTACAATTACGCAGAACAACTCCCTATTCTCACGAACCCTGTAAGAATAGAGAGTTGTTCGTACAAATGTACAAATGGTGGGACTATTTGGATTCGAACCAAAGACCTCTTCGATGTCAACGAAGCGCTCTAACCAGCTGAGCTATAACCCCAAGTAACGTGTCATTATTATATATGATGCGTTTGTAAAAAGCAACTGAAAAATGACAGATAAAAAGAGATCATTTTACAGTTCTCCAAAAAAGGATTCCGCCCTTTTGCTGTATTTTCCCAGGCGCCAGTTTCCTGAGTTGTTTATGGCAATCTGCTAAGCAGAGATGAACTTCTGGTGGGACTATCTGGGTTCGAACCGGAGACCTCTTCGATGTGAGCGAAGTGCTCTGACCAACTGAGCTATAGCCCCTTGAACACGTCATATTATAGCACCGGTATTTCAGATTGTTAATATAAATTTCTTTGATGAAATTCCCCCGCGCAAAAGGACTGTGAATGGCATTCCCATTCACAGTCCTTTATTGCATATCTGTATTTTATTAATCTTCGAGACCGCCTCTGGCAGCGAGGATCTTCTCTGCAGCGCCCATTACGGCAAGCATGGTGTGTTCAAAAACAAGACCGCCTTGGAAGTACATGATGTACGGAGGTCTTACAGGGCCGTCAGCTGACATTTCGATTGTAGAGCCCTGGACGAAAGTGCCTGCTGCCATAATGATCGGATCCGTATATCCGGGCATGGGCCCCGGGACAGGAACGGCATCTGAATCAACCGGAGACCAGTTCTGCACGGCCTCGGCAAAGCTGCACATATTTTCTTCAGAGCCCAAAGTAATGGCTGTAATAAGGTCAGTCCTTAAATGGCCCGGTTCAGGAACGACGTCAAAGCCGAGCACCTTGAATACAGCAGCGCAGAATTCGGCGCTCATCATTGCCTGACGCGTAATATGCGGAGCGAGGAAAAGTCCTTCAAAGAACGGACGGTAAGAAGCAGCATAGGATCCCATTTCTGCGCCAAGTCCGGGAGCTGTCCAGACGTAGGAGCAAAGCTCGACAAGATCTTCTCTTCCGCAGATATAAGCACCCGTCGGTGCAAGTCCGCCGCCGGCGTTTTTAATCAATGAACCTGCCGTAATATCAGCGCCAAGCTCGATCGGTTCTTCCTTGCATGTAAATTCGCCATAGCAGTTATCGACAAAGCAAATCGCATTTGGATTCTTTGCTTTGACTGTTTCGATGATTTTCCTGATGTCGGATGGGAAAAGCGAATCTCTCAGCATGTACCCTCTGGAGCGCTGGATTTCTACAAGTTTTGTATTTTCATCAACAGCATCTGTAATGGCTTCCAGATCGTAAGTGTTGTTCTTAAGAGGCACTTCCTTATAATGAACGCCCTTGGATTTAAGATTGCCCGGTGCGTTTCCGGAAATCCCGATGACGCTCTGCATCGTGTCATAAGGAGCACCTACAGCAGATACCATCGTATCTCCCGGCTCGAGGAGCGCAAGGAGAACGGTAGCAAGCGCATGAGTGCCTGAAACAAACTGCGGACGGACCAGGGCGCTTTCTGCCTTGAATATATCTTTCCAGATTTCCTCGAGTTCTTCACGGCCCGGATCCCCATAGCCATAGCCATTGGATGGAGCGAAGTGATAAGCAGAGAGGTGGTGGTTCCTGAATGCTTCCAGAACTTTCTGTGTATTGTATAAGGAAATCTCTTTCATTTCATCAAAAACAGGCGCACAAAGAGCGAGCGCTTCTTCCTGCACCTGTTGAAGTTTTTCATTCATTTTCACTCAATCAGATCCTTTGTATTGTAGAAATAGCATGCTTGTAAATCAGCTGCGAACGATTTTCGCTTACAAGAAGCACGGTAAAGCTATCAAAGGACTTTACCTTGCCCTTCAGTTGAACGCCATTCATCAAAAAAATGCTGACAGGCGCATTTTCTTTCCTGGCTTCATTTAAAAATGTATCCTGCAGATTCATTTTACCTTCCATCTTCACATTCTCCTCTAAAATATGAAATGACATAATCCGTGATTTCCTTACACCACGTGTCCTGGTTAAACTCATTTCTCTCATACCAGTGAATATACGGCATTCTCTTATACCATGTAATCTGCCGTTTTCCGAAATGGCGAGTGTTTTTCTGGATGAGAGCTTCTGCCTCTTCAATAGAGAGCTCGCCTTTTATGCACTGAACCATTTCCCGATAGCCAATGGCCTTCAGTGACTGGGCTGTTTCCGGAATGCCTGAATCCAGAAGTTTTTGAACTTCATCATATAATCCGTCCTGCATCATATGACAGACTCGCTTATTTATTCTATCATATAAGACCGCTCTGTCCATAGCAATCCCTATAACTGGACCATCATAAATGAGAGATTGGCCCTTTTCCGGGGATAAATCCCTGCCTTCTGCATCAATCAGCTCCAGTTTTCTCAGCATTCTCTGCGGATCATCAGGAATTTCCCTGACGCCTGCTTTCTTAAGTTCTCTTTCAAGGCCTTCTTTCCCATTGGCCAAATAAAAGTCATGCCACTTTTTCCGCTGATCAGACTTAGGCAGGAAAGAATATCCTTCCAGAAGCGACTGGATATAAAGCCCTGTTCCTCCCACAAGGACAGGAATTCTTCCTTCTTTATTTTCTCTTGTTATGATTTCTGAAGCTTTCTTCTGAAAATCAGCAGCGGAATAGGGTTCTCTGGGATCGATACAGTCGACAAGATAATGAGGGATTCCCTGCATTTCTTCTTTTGTCACTTTGGCCGTTCCAATATCCATTTCCTTGTAGACCTGGAATGCATCGCCGGAAGTAATGGAAGACCCCAGCGCTTTTGCAATCTCAATCCCGACCTCTGATTTACCAGAAGCAGTCGGCCCCAGTATGGTTATAAGCTTTTCCTTCATGATAAATCAATCACCCCGTATGCCGTGGTCTGCCCCTTTTTGGCTTCAATCCTTGTAAAAAAGTCCTTCTTGAAAAGCAATGAAAACGGGCGCTCCTTGACAATCACACGCGCCCTGGCCGCGCACATGGCCAGCAGAATCGTCTCGTCATCAAGCTTGTCATAAGCGGCTGCTTCCCGAAAGCCTGTCATATCATTGACTTTTGCCTGCACAGGATGCCGGAACATAGGATCAAAGTAAACGACATCAAAACTTTTCTCTGGAATATTTTTCAGATATTCCTTGAAATCAGCATGAATCAAATAGATTCTCCGAACGGCATCCGTCAGCGCAGGGTCTTTATCCTGATAAGATTCTATGCCGGCCCTTCCTATTTCATAAAGCGCAGTGCTTTTCTCCAAGGCTGTGACGCTTCCCCTGTCCCCTAAGAACCAGGAAATCGTCGTGGAATCATTCGCATGGCCAAAGGTACAGTCAAGGACGCGGCAGGGTCCTTCCTTTGGAAGCAGCCTGCATAAGCGGTCCTCATTCCCCGCAAGAATCTGGCGCGTGCGGAGGACGGATGTCCCTAAATGAAAATGGTATTCCCCGTCTTTCGTCTTAAACGAAGGAAGGCGCCTGCCATAAATCAGGAAACCTTCTGCCTTGTACTTCTCTGCCATCTCTTCAAGCTTGTCTTCTCTCTCAAGGTAAGGGATAGCCAAAGCTTTTGCACGCTCTTTTGCCTTTTCTCGGATCAGTCCCGGAGCATCCGAGATTGTTGTTGCAGCAATCTTCATGGCCTTTTGAACAGCCTTCCCAGTTCTTCAGGTGTGAATCTTACAATCGTCGGTCTCCCATGCGGACATACAAACGGGCGAGACGTGTGGAAGAGATCTGTAATCAGTTCCTTCATCTGGCGGATATTCAAGGGATCTCCCCTCTTGATGGCGCCGCGGCATGCTGCATAGGCCATCATGCGGTGGCGGAGCGTTTCAGGTGAAACCATATCTTCATCGTGATAGGCGACTAAAATATCCCTTATGACGCGAAGGAGTTCATCATCTGCAAAATCCTCAGGCGCTCCGGTCACGCGTATGACATCAGGTCCTGCCTGCTCAAATGTAATGCCCAGCTTGAGCAGTTCATTTTCATGATCCCGCAAAATCAGAATATCATCCGGCTCCGCATGGATCAGATGAGGAATCAGGAGTTTCTGGACAGGAATTCCTTCCGCTCTTTCTGCAAGCTTATCATAACGAACGCGTTCATGCGCTGCATGCTGGTCAATGATGAAAAGATCCTTCCCATGCTGGCAGAGAATGAAGCAGTCTGCCACCTGTCCTAAAGGAATAACCGTTTCTGCTTCTTCTTTTTCTGATTCAAATAAGACGCCTTCAGAAATCGTTTTCTGATCTTTCGACTCCTGATGATCTTCCTGATCTTCTCTCTTGAAGAATGGCTTATCCGACAGGATTTCACGGCTTCCTACTGATGGCTGGAATGTCTCCCGCATCGTTTCAGAGTTTTTTCCAGTGCCGGAAGATGAAGATCCCTTCTGCTGCTGGCTGTATTCTTCAAGATGCGCTCTCCATGAATCAGGTACAGAGGGAGTCTTTGCCTCTCCTGTCTCCATAGCAAGCCCGATGTCGTGAAGAGGTTTCTGGTCTTCCACTTTCACATTGACCGGATTTACATCCATTTCACCAAGGACCTGATGGCCCGGATCCTTGATCATCTCGCGGGCAATGCTGTCTGCATCCGACTGGGATGTGAGCGTCCTTAAAACGGCATGGTAGACCGTGCGGAATGCCATCTGTTCATCAGAAAACTTGATTTCCCTTTTCTGAGGATGCACATTGACATCGATGCTTTCCGGCGGCACATCAAAAGAAAGGACAAGAAGCGGATAGCCATTCTTTGGAAGAAGTGAATGGTATGCATTGTCCACGGCTTTTGAAATGACAGAACTTTCAATAACTCTCCGATTGATGATCAGCGTCTGGAACTGGCGGCTGCTCTTTAAGAGCGATGGTTTCGAAATCAGTCCGTTAAGGAAGATATTTTCCCCTTCTTCTTTGACTTCAAGCATTTCACCGGCTGTCTTTACACCGTATAAAGCAGAGACAACGTCTAGAAGTCTTCCGTTGCCCGGTGTTTCAATGACGACTCTTCCATTATTGATCAGGCGGAAAGCAACATCTGGATTGGCAAGGGCCAGTTTTCCCACCATCGTATTGATTCTAGCCGATTCCGTTCTTTCTGATTTCAGGAATTTCTTCCTCGCCGGAACGTTATAGAAAAGCTCCCTGACCTCAACCGTTGTGCCGGCTGGCGTTCCGGCGGCATGCACATCTTCAACAACGCCGCCCTTGATATCAATGACCGTTCCTTCAACATCTTCCGGTCTTCTTGTCGTGATGGATGATCTTGAAACGGACATAATGCTTGGAAGCGCTTCCCCGCGGAATCCCAGGGAGGCAATGTGATAAATGTTATCCACATTGGAAATTTTGCTTGTGGCGTGGCGGATAATGGACATCTTGGCATCTTCTGCAGTCATTCCAGAGCCGTTATCCGTCACACGGATGTAAGTCATACCGCCGTCTGCAATTTCTATTTCCACTTCATGAGCGCCTGCATCGACAGAATTTTCCACCAGCTCTTTGACGACATTGACCGGACGCTCGACGACTTCTCCTGCAGCAATCTGATTCGCCGTAACTTCATCAAGAACATGAATTAATCCCATTATCGGCTCTCCTTTGCTTCCTTACTCAGGCGGAATAAAATCTCCATGGCTTCAATCGGTGTCTTGCTCATGACATCAAGGTCTGCCAGTTCATTGATGATGGGCGATGCAAAAAGATCAAGGCCGGTTTCTCTTGCTTCATTAGAAGGAGCAGAAGGCGCATGGTATCCCTTGCCATCCGATTCCTCCAGTCCTTCAAGAATATCGTCGGCTCTTTTCAGGAGAGATTCGGGAAGCCCGGCAAGTCTTGCGACATGGATACCGTAGCTTCTGTCTGCGCAGCCTGGAACGATGCGGCGGAGGAACACGACATCCTTTCCGCGCTCCTTCACTGTTACCGTATAATTCTTGATCTTGCTGCTGCCATCTGCCATATCTGATAATTCATGATAGTGCGTAGCAAACAAAGTAAAGCCATGAATCTTTTTGTCAATGTATTCGACAACGGCTCTTGCAATGCTCATGCCGTCATATGTGCTCGTGCCTCTCCCGATTTCATCAAGAAGAATCAGGCTGTTTCTGGTAGCATTGCGGAGAATATACGATACTTCCTGCATTTCCACCATGAACGTACTCTGCCCGGTCGATATATCATCCGTGGCTCCGATCCTTGTGAATATGCGGTCGACAGGAGAAAACATACCGCTTTTTGCCGGTATGAAGGATCCGATCTGCGCCATAATCGTCAAAACGGCAACCTGACGCATGTATGTCGACTTGCCTGCCATGTTGGGCCCTGTGATAACCAGGATTTCCTGATTATCATGATTCAGTTCTGTATCGTTTGGTACAAACATTTCATGATTGAGTGCATGTTCTACCATCGGATGCCTTCCATCAGAAATGGAAATGCGGCCTTCCTTCTGCGGGAGGATCTGCGGTCTTACATAACGGTCCTTCAGAGCTGCCCTTGCAAGGCTTGCTATGCAGTCAATACCCGCCAGAGCAGAAGCTGTTCTCTGCATGTCCGGAATTTCCGGGCGTATTTCCGCTTTGACCATCTGGTAGATCTTAAGTTCGAGCTCTTCGGTCTTTTCCTTGGCGGAGAGCGCTTTAGCCTCGAATTCCTTCAGCTCGGGGGTAATATATCTTTCCGCATTGACCAGCGTCTGTTTTCTCACATAATACTCGGGAACAGGAATCTTATTGGCATTGGAGATTTCAAAGTAATAGCCAAAGACATTATTGAAGCCAATCTTCAGCTTGATGCCCGTCTTCTCTTTTTCCTCTTCTTCCAGCTTTGCTATATATTCCTGGCTGTCTTCCGACAAAGAGCGGATTTCGTCAAGTTCCTCGGAAAAGCCCTTCTTTATGTACTTGCCGTCCTTGATATTCCCTGTGCCGTTTTCATTCATCGCACGATCCAGAAGGTCAAAAACGGCTTCATGCACTTTCATCTGTCCGTTCAGCTTTTTCAGGATGACTGAACTGGAAGATGCAAGGAGATTCTTGATCTGCGGCACAATCTTGAGCGTTGCTTTGAGCGCCAGCAAATCCTTCGGCGAGGTGACATTGGCTTCGATACGGCCAAGGATTCTTTCAAAGTCAAAAACCTGAGAAAGCAGCTCCTCGAGCTGTGTCAATTCCATGGCATGATTCGTAAGTTCTTCAATCCCGTCCTGACGAAGGATGATTCCATTCACATCCACCAGAGGCCTTTCAAGCCAGCGGCGCAAAAGTCTTGCCCCCATTGCCGTATGCGTGTGATCAAGAAGCTCAAGAAGTGTCCCTCTTCTTCCGCCGTCCCTCATATTCCTGGTGATTTCAAGATTCCTGATGCACTGGTCGGAAAGAATCAGCGTATGATCTTCCCTGATCGGCTGCACGGAATGGAATTCCGGCAGGTTGTCTCTCATGACATTCTGCAGGTAATCCGCCAGGTATCCAAAGGCCATGCGTACATTTTCATCCTCAATCGATTCCGCGATTGCAGGTGCCTTGCACGTTTCATCCGTTTCAGGCATTCTCGTGACAAGACAGCTTCCAAGGCGTGATGAACAGAAGGATGTCAGCTGGCGGTAGAAATCATCAGATACGCCGCATACGAGTTCTGCCGGATTATATACAGAAAGGACATCCAGGAAATCGTCCTGCTCCTTTTTCAGATTCCAGATCCCCCACCAGCTTTCGCCTGTTGAAATATCACAGAGGACCATATGGATCTTCTTGTCTTTCTCAAGCAGACAGGCCAGATAGTTGTTGGATTTATCCGCAATGGCATTTTCAAAGAGAATGGTTCCCGGCGTAATGACGCGGATGACATCGCGCTTAACGAGTCCCTTTGCCTTCTTAGGATCTTCAAGCTGTTCGCAGATGGCTACTTTATACCCCTTTTGAATCAAACGGTAAATATAAACCTCGGCCGCATGGTACGGCACGCCGCACATAGGAACGCGGCCTTCTGCACCTGCATTCTTCCCTGTCAGGGTCAATTCCAGTTCATGAGAAGCCGTGTACGCGTCATCATAAAACAATTCGTAAAAATCACCCAGACGGTAAAAGAGCAGGCAGTCCTTGTATCCCTCTTTTATCTCTTTGTATTGATCCATTAATGGCGTTTTAGCCAATCTCAATCACCTCTCGATCAAATGACAAGACAGAATTCAGATCAGTTCTCCCTTGAGAACCCAGGTCTGCGCTGTGTCAACTTTAACGTCAACAGTATCTCCGACGGAAATTCCTTCCTTGTACGGGAATAAGATCATTTTGTTTCCTGAAGTTCTTCCATACCAGTTCATCGGATCCTGCTTGGAAGGGCCTTCTACGATAATGGAATATGTCTTTCCTTCCATTTCCTTATTGAGTTCAAGGCTGATTTCATTTTCCACATCCATCAGTTCCTGCAGACGTCTGTGCTTGGTATCAGAATCGATCTGGTCTTCCATTCTTGCTGCAGGCGTTCCGGTTCTTGGAGAATAAATAAATGTATAAGCGGAATCGAAACGGACTTCCTTCAAGAGGGCCAGCGTTTCCTGATGCATTTCTTCCGTTTCCCCCGGGAAGCCTGTAATAAGATCTGTTGTTACGACAATATCAGGCATTTTGCTTCTTACGTAGGAAAGGAGTTCCTTGAAATGTTCAATCGTATAGCCGCGGTTCATCTTCTTCAGCATTTCATTGGATCCGTGCTGGACAGGAAGATGCATATGACGGACAACCTTCGACGATTCTGCCATGGCATCAATCATTTCGAATGTCATATCTCTTGGATGGGATGTCATGTAGCGTACTCTTTCAATGTCATCAATTTTATCGATAGCACGGATCAAGTCGCCGAAATCGGTTCCGTTCCTGAAATCGAGCCCGTAAGAATTGACATTCTGCCCGAGAAGTGTAACTTCCTTATATCCTTCATCGGCAAGAGTCTGGATTTCATTGGAAATGTCATCAATCGTACGGCTGATTTCACGGCCTCTAACATAGGGAACGATGCAGTAAGTACAGAACTTATTGCATCCCTGCATGATCGGAACCCATGCGAAAATCTTAGACTTTCTGACAGACTTCAATTCGCTGTAATCTTCAACGCTGTGTGGATTTCTTTCTGTCTTGACGACATGGCCGCCGCGTGCATTTTCCTTGGAAACGATATCTTTCAGATCATGAATATGGTATGGTCCGATAACAAAATCAATGATCGGCATTCTTTCAATCAGCTTGCCCTTGTTTTCCTGCGCCATGCAACCGGCGATTCCCAGAAGCATGTCCGGGTTCTTGTCCTTCAGCTTCTTGATTTCACCGATTTTCCCATACACTTTTTCTTCCGCATTCTGGCGGACGCTGCATGTATTCATGATGACGATGTCTGCGTCTTCCATTTCTTCAGCCGGCCGATATCCCAGTTCTTCCAGCTGTCCGTTAATACGTTCTGTGTCAGATTCATTCATCTGGCATCCATATGTAATCGTATAATATTTTTTCCCCATCGAGAGCTGCTCCTTATCCACGGCAATCCTCCTGTATTATGTTAAATCAATTATAATATTATACCATATACAGGATATTCCTTTCATATAATCTAATTTCCACCACGCAAAAAGGAGCTGCGGCAAAATGAATTGCACATTTTGTCACAGCCCTTTTATGGGTTTCTGCTTACTTTCCAAGCTTCTTGAAAAGGCTTGCCATTTCAAGAGCATCCATAGCGCATTCAAAGCCCTTGTTGCCGGACTTGAGCCCTGCTCTGTTGACAGCCTGTTCAATCGTATCGGTGGTCAATACGCCGTAGAGAACAGGAATGCCGCTCGAAAGCGATGCCATAGCAACACCCTTTGTCACTTCGGTTGCTACATGTTCATAATGATCTGTTTCACCGCGGATGACTGCGCCAAGGCAGATGACAGCATCATATTTTCCTGATTCAGCCATTTTCTTGGAAGCCAGCGGGATTTCGAAAGCGCCTGGCACCCATGCCAGATCTACTTTATCCATATCGACGCCATGACGGGTAAGTCCGTCTACGGCTCCGTCAATGAGCTTGCTGACGATGACTTCATTGAAACGGGATGCTACGATTCCTACTCTGATTTCACTTTCATTAAAAAGTCCGGAAATAATATTCACTTTGAATGCCTCCTGTGCTTACTCTTTTGGTTCTTCAATATCTTTATCAAGCTTTAACATATGGCCCATTTTTTCCTGCTTCGTTTTCAGATAGAATTCGTCTTCGCGGGTAGGAGCCATTTCAATTGGTTCTCTTGATGCAATGGTGATGCCGTATTCACTGACATCTCCGATTTTCTGCGGATTATTGGTCAGAAGACGGATGCTGTTTACGCCCAATGCCTTAAGAATCTGCGCGCCTGTCATGTATTCACGAAGGTCAGCCGCAAATCCAAGCTTCAGGTTTGCTTCAACGGTATCATATCCTTCATCCTGAAGAGCATAGGCTCTGATCTTGTTGATCAGGCCGATTCCTCTTCCTTCCTGGCGAAGGTAAACAAGAACGCCGCGTCCTTCACGGGCAATCTGGCGCATAGCCTGCGCAAGCTGCTGGCCGCAGTCACAGCGAAGGGAACCGAAGCAGTCTCCTGTCAGACATTCAGAATGAATGCGGCAAAGGACCGGCTTACCGTCAGAAACATTGCCCATGGAAAGGGCTACGTGGTGTTCCCCGTTCATCTTATTCACAAATCCGTAAATTTCAAATTCGCCATACTTTGTCGGAAGCTTGGCATGAGAAACTTCATCTACCAGTACTTCGTGCTTTTTCCTGTATTCGATGAGCTCCTGAATATTGCCAATCTTCATATTCTTTTCTCTGGCAAGCTTGAAGAGGTCGTCCCTTCTTGCCATTGTTCCGTCATCATTCATGATTTCACAGCAAAGGCCTGCCGGTTTCAATCCTGCAAGTCTTGCAAGATCGACAGTTGCTTCCGTGTGGCCCTGACGTTCAAGAACGCCCCATTTTCTTGCCTTCAGCGGGAAAAGATGGCCGGGTCTTCTGAAATCTTCCGGTTTTGCTCCGTCCTTGATTGCTTCAAGCGCTGTCATGGAGCGGGCATAAGCGGAAACTCCCGTACCGGAATCTTTATAATCGATCGATTCCAGGAATGCTGTCTGGTGATTATCCGTATTATGGCGGATCATCGGTCCCAGGTACAGGGAATCAGCGATTTCTTCAGACATCGGCATGCAGATGACGCCTTTTGCCTCCGAAGCCATGCGGTTCACATTTTCCGGAGTAGCAAATTCTGCGGCGCAAATATAATCGCCTTCATTTTCTCTGGACTCCGGATCCTGCATGATGACAATGTGTCCTGCACGGATTTCTTCAATGATTTCTTCAATACTGTCAAATTTATAATCCATAACTTCCTCCATGCCCAAGGCTCTGAAGCATCCCCAGCGTCAACCCCTCGCCCGGTTTGTCTTTCATGAGCTGCTCGATGTACTTTCCTATATAATCACATTCGATATTGACCGGATCCCCTAGTTTTTTGTCCATCAATATCGTCTTCTCTCCCGTATGAGGGATAAGAGAAATGGTGAAACCCGTATCTGTTCTTTCCGCCACGGTAAGGCTGATGCCGTCTATGGCGACAGAACCCTTTTCAACAATATATCTCATCAGCGCTTTGTCTAATGTTATGGCAACTTCGATGGAATTATCCAGTTTCCTGAATGAAAGGATCTTTCCCTGTCCATCGACATGGCCAAGCATGATGTGTCCGCCCAGGCGGTCGCAGAGCCTGAGTGCTCTTTCAAGATTAACCGGTGATCCCGGCCGGCAAATAGAGAAGGATGTTCTTCTCAAAGTTTCAGGCGTAACATCAGCGTCAAAAGAATCCTGATCCATCCTTGTAACGGTGAGACAGGCGCCATTGACCGCAATGCTGTCGCCAAGCTTGGTCCCTTCCAGTACAGTCCTGCAGGATATAGTCAGCATGCAGCTGTGTCCGGATCTTCTGATCTGCCTGATATGGCCGATTTCCTCAACAATCCCGGTAAACATTCTTATTCACCCTTTTCATCCTCTCCTTTTTCGATAGGGAGATCTGATGCAGGTTCATCATGAGCTTCTTCTGATTTCTCAGGTTCTTCTTTAGGAGATTCCTCTTTGTGATCTACATAACCTTCAATGATGAGATCGGAGCCTGACATCAATGTCGTAATATTTTTCAGCCTGACTGCTTCCGGTATGGTATCTGCGCCTTTTCCTCCAAGGAGGCCCGGTGCATCTTTTCCGCCAATCAGGATAGGAGCTGCATAGATTCTTACCTTATCAACGATTCCTGCCTCAAATGCATCTGCAGCAAGGGTTGCGCCGCCTTCCAGAAGGATGCCGTCGATTCCTTTCAAGGCAAGTCCTGTCATAGCAGCGGAAAGGTCTACCTTTCCCTTGATATCGCCGTCTGCGATAATGACATCAATGCCGTTTTTAATCAGGGCATCACGCTTTGTCTCATCGGCCGAGGTGGTCGTAAGGACGATGGCCCTTCCCGGTTCCTGGAATACCTTTGCCTTTAGCGGAACGGATAGATTGCCATCTACGATAATTCTTACCGGATCGATCATCCCTTCCGTGCGGGATGTCAAAAGCGGATTATCGGCCAGTATAGTGCCGGCTCCCGCCATAATTCCTGCATAGCAGCCGCGGAGAACGTGAACCTCCTCGCGTGAATCTTCGGAAGAAATCCACTTGGATTCACCGGTATGGCAGGCTGTTTTTCCATCCAGGGACATGGCCGCTTTGTAAAGGACAAAAGGTTTATGCTTCTGGATGTACTTCAGGAAAACTTCATTGAGCTCTTTTGCTTCTTTTTCCATGACGCCGACAGTAACAAAAATGCCCGCATCCCTTAATTTCCTGATTCCCTTTCCTGCTACGAGCGGATTGGGATCGACCATTGCCGTGACAACGCGGTCGATGTCTTTTTGGATAATGAGATCCGCACACGGCGGCGTCTTCCCGTAGTGAGAGCAGGGCTCCAGACTGACGTACAAAGTCGCCCTCTTCGGATCTTCTGTGCAGTTATTAAATGCATTCACTTCTGCATGAGGGCCGCCGTACTGTTCATGCCAGCCTTCACCGATGACACGCCCGTCCTTGACAATGACAGCACCTACCATTGGATTCGGACGCGTATGCCCCATTCCCCTGACTGCCAGTTCCAGAGCGCGGGCCATGTACTTTCTATCTTCATCAATACGCAAAAAATCCACCTCCCTTTCGTTCCAGGGAGGTGGATTCCTAAGAATCTTATCCACTCTTCTTTCATCCGGACTATACCGTCGGCTCTGGATTCACACCAGATCTTACCAAGCGAAATTGGTTCGTGGGCTGTCACCACCGGTGGGGACTTCCACCCCGCCCTGAAGAGATTAATCTATTCTTATTTATTATAGCAGAACGATGTATAAACACAATAGTCAGCCTGTCATCCAAAGACCTTGTCCGTTTATTTTCCCATCATGGAAAGAACTGCGTCTTTTACATCACGGCTGATATCATCAGGACTTCTAAGTTTTTCTTCTTCCACGCAGGAAATCTTCTTCCAGCCATACAAAGCAACCAGCTCCTGATAGGCTGCATGACATTTCTTCAAATAATCCAGATGCTGTTCATGAATATCTGAGGAACCGCCCTTTGCCGCTCTTTCCCTGATCAGCCTTTCTGAAATGGCCAAAGGGATATCAAGCAGAATGACCAGATCAGGCCTTGGCAGTTCAAGTTCTCCATACTCGGTCGCCTCAAGCCATTGAAGGAACTTCCTCCTTTCTTCTGCCTGATCATACTTTGTCATCTGATGCACCATATTGCTTGTCGTGTACCGGTCTGCAATGACAATTCCGCCGTTTTCATAAAACTTTTTCCACTTGGTGCGGAAGGAAGCAAACCTGTCGACGGCATAGAACAAGGATGCTGCATACGGATTCACATCCATCGGATCTTTACCGAAATCTCCGCGAAGGTACATTTTCACAAGAGCGGAAGATTCACTTTCGTAATCAGGAAAGGAAATATGCATGACATCCTTCCCGAGACTTATCAGATTCTGCTCCAGAAATTCTGACTGCGTTGCTTTCCCGCTTCCATCAATTCCTTCAAGAACGATTAAGTGTCCTTTCATTCTTTCACCTCCAGAGCTCAATTGGCCCAGTCATCAAAAACAGCCGCCCATGCAGGCGGCCGCTTTCATTCAGGCTTTTCTCTTTGGATTAAAGAGGTTCATTGCGCGATCCACGCCGCTTTCCAGTGCGGTTTCAATGGAATCCGCGGTTTTTATCTTTGCCTCTTCGATTTTGGCAATATCGTCTCCGTAAGGACGGCCCAGGACATGCTCTATGACTGTGTGTCCATCCTGAGGATGACCCACGCCAATTCTGAAGCGTGTGAATCCTTCACTTCCCAGATGAGCAATCAGAGATTTGATTCCGTTATGGCCTCCTGCGGAGCCTTTTTTGCGAATTCTTACTTTTCCGGGCGGCAAATCAAGATCATCACAGATGATATAAATATCATCGAGACCGACCTTGTAATAATTGGCAATGGCTCCCACTGCTTCTCCGCTGTTATTCATATAGGTCAGCGGTTTGACAAGAAGAACCTTTTCCCCGTTGACAACAACAGCTGCTGTTTCCGCCTTCATCGTTTCTTTCCATGCAGAAACATTCCAGCGTTTTGCCAGAATATCAATGACATCAAACCCCATATTATGGCGGGTGTGTTCATATTCCTTGCCCGGATTTCCGAGTCCTGCTAAGATCTTCATTATTTATCGAAGAGCTGGCTGACGGATGCATCATGGAAAATGCGGAGGATAGCTTCGCCAAGGAGCGGAGCAATGGAGAGAACCGTCAGTTTATCCTGGATTTTTTCCGGAGGAATCGGAAGAGAATTGGTAACAATCAGTTCCTTGATGTTGGAATTCTTGATTCTTTCGGTAGCCGGATCTGTCAGTACCGGATGGCAGACTGCAGCATATACGCCTTTAGCGCCATATTCGGCAAGAGCTTTGGCACCTTCGCAGAGGGATCCTGCTGTATCAACGATATCATCAACAACGAAGCAGTTTCTGTCTTTTACGTTGCCGATCATGTTCATGACTTTAGCAACGCCCGGTTCCGGACGTCTCTTTTCAATGATGGCGATCGGAGCACCTACACGGTCAGCCAGTTCTCTGGCTCTTGTTACGCCGCCAAGGTCAGGAGAAACGATGGTCAGGTTTTCCAGATTCTTGGATTTTACATAATCTGCCAGAAGAGATGCGGACATCAGATGATCGACAGGAACATTGAAGAAGCCCTGGATCTGTCCTGCATGAAGGTCCATCGTTACAACTCTTGTCACGCCGGCAGTGGACATGAGATCGGCAACCAGCTTGGAGCTGATCGGTTCACGGCCTCTTGTCTTGCGGTCCTGACGAGCATATCCATAATATGGAACAACAACAGTGATGTGGCGTGCAGAAGCTCTCTTGAGCGCATCAACCATAATCAGCATTTCCATCAGGTTATCATTAACCGGAGCACCAGTCGGCTGAATGATAAAGCAGTCCTTACCACGGACGCTTTCATTAATCATGACCTGTATTTCTCCATTATTGAAGCGGCCGCAGATTGCTTTACCGAGCGGGACTCCAATGTAGTCAGAAATTTCCTTTGCCAGAGCCAGATGCGCGGTACCCGTAAAAATCTTCAATTTAGAAGTGTCTTCCATGTCCATTTGCTGATTCTCCCTTTCCTTTCACATAGATGAAAGTTAAAAATTTATATGGAATTGCTGATTTGTCCCTAACCGGACTATTCCATTTCATTATATACCAGTTTCACTTGGATATCTGAAAATTTTTATTACTTTTTTGAAATTTAATCATAACAAAAGATTCACAAATTCACAGTGTCAAGGAATTAATCTTTGTAAGTGTCATCCTTGACCCAGTCTTCGATATTTCTCTGCTTTGCGCGTGCAACAGAAAGCGCATTGGCAGGAACATCTTTTGTTATGGTAGACCCTGCTGCCGTAAAGGCGCGTTCTCCGATATGAACGGGAGCCACAAGGTTTGTATTGCATCCGATGAAAGCGTGATCATCAATTTTGCAGCGGTGTTTTTCCTTGCCGTCGAAGTTGACGGTAACGGTGCCGCAGCCGAAATTCACATTTTCGCCGAGATCGGAATCACCGCAGTAAATGAGATGCGGAAGCTTTGTGCCATTCCCAACAGTAGAATTCTTCACTTCTACGAAGTTTCCGATCTTTATGTGATCATGAAGGTCGGTATTTGGACGAAGATGAACGAAAGGTCCGATTTCATTATAAGAGCCGATTTTGCATTCATGTGCATAAACGCGGTTCAGATGAGTAAAGCTGCCGCAGGTGACATCTGTCAGCTGGGTATCGGGACCAATGACGCATCCTTCCCCAATCACGGTATGACTTTCAAGGATCGTCCCCGGATAAAGGATGGTGTCTCTTCCCACTTTTACATCCTGTCCGATATATGTATTCTCCGGATTTATGATGCTGACGCCTTCAGCCATCAATTCCTCTGCCTTGCGGAGGCGGAGAATCCTGTCTGCCTCAGCAAGCTGAATGCGTGAATTGACGCCTTCGGTTTCTTCAGGATTATCGCAGATCTTCGGAATGACTTTCTTTCCATCGCGGATCATGATGCCAAACACGTCGGTCAGGTAATACTCGCCCTGCGCGTTTTTGTTGTCAATACGTCCCAAAGCATCAATGAGATCCTTTGCGCGGAACACATAGGTCCCCGTATTGATTTCATGAACGGAAAGCTGCTCAGGCGTCCCGTCCTTCTGCTCTACGATGCATGTCATATTCCCTTTTTCATCACGGAGAACCCTTCCGTATCCGAATGGATTATCCAGAACAGCAGTCAAAACCGCAGCGGATGCTCCATTGGAAATGCATGTATCCGTCAGATCCCTGATTGTCTCAGCGCGAAGAAGCGGGGTGTCTCCGCAGACGACAAGAACATATCCTTCCGGATCATCCTTGAATTCAGGCAGCGCCTGCATGACGGCATGACCTGTTCCGAGCTGTTCTTCCTGATGCACAAATACGACTTCTTTATCTTCCAGGCATTCTCTTACAAGTTTTTCCTTAAAACCTGTGATTACGACACACTTTTCAAATCCGCCCTGTCTGACAACACGGATGACCTGCTCAGCCATCGGTACGCCGCACACACGGTGAAGCACCTTGGGATAAGCAGATTTCATACGGGTTCCCTGACCGGCTGCCAAAATGACGGCTGTCAACTCTGCCATACAACCTCCTGAACTGCAACAAAATGAAATGCAAAATACCGGAAAAGAATTTCCCAGAGCTTTTGTGTTCAAATAAAAAATTTAATAAAACCCATGAGTTTTATTTTAGCAAATGACACATCTCATGGCAAGGAAAACAGCGTATACATAAGAAAAAATCGTCCTGAAAAATACAGTTCATGAAAACTTTCCTGTGTATTGGCGAAAAAGTAAAAGCAGGCGGCCATAAGACCACCTGCCTGCTTTTATTTTATGAGATAGACTGTTACGCGCGGTTTTGTTCCCCACGCATATGCCTGATCTAATGTATCAACTCCGACATCAATAATCATGCCATGAATGGCGCCGCCGATATCATCACAGATAGCGTAGCCATATCCTTCAATGAAAACGATGCTTCCAAGCGGAATTACATTAGGATCGACAGCGGCGTGACCCTTCCCTGCAAAACCGCCAAGCGCCGTATGCCCGTTTCCATTCCCGTCATTTGGCGTATAAGCTGTTGCTTCCATGTGGAACACCTTGATATAGTTTCCGGTAAAGCACGGCGGATCATCCAGTCTTTTCCAGACATTGCTGTCTACGCTCCCCGTCCTTGCCAGATTCTGCTCAGCCTGGAAAGCTTTTACTGCATCAGCCGTGCTCTGCCCGTAAACACCGTCAGCCGTTCCGGGATTGTATCCATGCAGAAGAAGCTTGTTTTGAAGAAGAATGACCTTTTTTCCCGAATCGCCCAAAGCAAGGGAGAAATCCCCCGGCCTGTCTGCATAGGCCTGAGACAAGGCATCCAGTGTCCCTTCATCAATTTCTCCTGTTTCAGAAATTCCCTGATCTCCCTGGAAAGCTTTCACCGCATTGGCGGTAAGTCCGCCGTAAATACCGTCAACTGTCCCGTCAAGATATCCAAGCTTCTTCAGCTTATTCTGGATATCGAGCACCCGGTCTCCGCTGTCTCCGATTCCATACAAGCGGGATGGGCGGTTTGACCTGGCCTGGGCGCTCTCCTGACTGCTTTTCCCTTTAAGAGAATTGTATGTCATCTCATCAATCACGCCGGATACAGGAAATCCATGATCCTTCTGGTAAGCCCTGACAGCATTTTCCGTGTCCTGCCCGTAAACGCCATCAATGCCGCCTTTCAGATAGCCGGCTTTCTGCAGCCTCAGCTGCATATCAACGATGACGTCGCCCCTGTTGCCAGATGCATACACGACCCCACCCCCATTGCGGTAGCCGGAGTTCTCATTTCTTCGGATGGATGCAATGGTCGCATCATCTGCTTTCCCTGTCGCAGGAAGCCCGTGATCCTTCTGGAAAAGGAATACTGCTTCTTTTGTCGTCGAGCCGTAGTCTCCATCTACGGTTCTGGCTAAATAGCCTGCCTGGACAAGTGCATTCTGCAGATCAGCAACCGCGCTTCCACTCATACCTGCCGTCAGCGTTTCCGCTGAAACAGCCATGGAAGTCATGAGCCACAAAACGGCTGCACAGCTCCATTTATATAAGTCACGCACATCTATCACCTCCACGAACTTCTGTATTTTACCATTTTTCGCCAAATTTGTAAAAATATGCCTGAAACCCCTTGTTTTATAAATACAAAATCTTCTGATTTCCTTTATTCTTCACCGCACGATTTCAGAAAAATGCATCGTGGTTTGAAATGTTTCAAAATGCATGAAATATACAATGGCATCCCAAATTACCGCATGTTTTTGAGCCCTCATCCTGGCATGTGTCCATCCCACGCGTACACATGCAGCAGGAAAGCTCCTCTCCTTTCATGTATGCATTCCTTTCGCCCTGTATCTTTGGACTTTTACTGGCTTTTCCTTAACTTTTCTAATCCTCCCGTCATGATAAATTTATATTCATGATGTTGTACAAAGCGGCAAAACATTATATAATGAGTTGAATTTGTACATATGTATTGTATTAAAAGAAGAAGAGGAGTATGGTATGGAGTCATTAAACGACATTGTCTCATCAATCAACGGCGTCCTGTGGTCGTCAGTCATCATTGTCCTTTTGGTAGGCGCAGGCGTGTACTTTACCATCCGCACAAAAGCAGTACAGCTTCGCTATTTCGGCACGATGTTCAAACTGATAGCAAATACGGCCGGCACAAAAACAGAAGGAAATGAAATTTCTCCTTTCCAGGCGTTCTGCGTCAGTACAGCATCCCGAGTCGGCGTAGGCAATATTGCCGGCATTGCAATTGCTATTGTATCCGGCGGTCCTGGAGCTATTTTCTGGATGTGGTTCATTGCTGTCATCGGTTCGGCTACAGGATTTGTAGAAAGTACCCTGGCTCAGATTTACAAGGTTCCGCGTGAAGGCGGAAATGGTTTCAGAGGCGGTCCTGCTTACTACCTGAAAAATGGTTTGGGCCACAAACTCTGGGCAGCTATCTTTGCCATCCTCATTTCCGTTACTTACGGCATGATTTACAACTCCGTCCAGTCCAATACTATTTCCCTTGCGCTGAACCATGCACTTGGTGCTGACCGTATGGTCGTCGGAGCTGTTGTTACAGTTCTTGCCATGGCTGTCATCTGCGGCGGCATGGGACGTATTGCCCGCGTCACTGAATGGATGGTTCCCCTCATGGCAGGCCTTTACATCGTTATTGCGCTTGGCATCATGATTTACAACATCACGGATATGCCGCATGTTTTCTACATCATTTTCAGAGATGCATTTGACTGGCAGGCTGCATTTGGCGGCGGCATGGGCGCTGCTGTCCTGACTGGTTTCAAGAGAGGCCTCTTCTCCAATGAAGCCGGCGAAGGTTCTGTTCCAAACGCAGCTGCAACAGCTGATGCCAATCATCCGGTTGTACAGGGCCTGATCCAGGCATTCGGCGTATATGTCGATACACTCTTCATCTGCTCTGCTTCTGCATTCATTGTTCTTTTAACTGGTGATTATGCATCTACCGGACTGACCGGTATCGAACTGGTACAGTGGGATCTGGCGCAGTACTTTGGACCTATGGCTCCAAAAGCCGTTTCCATCCTGATTTTCCTCTTTGCATTCACCTCTCTTATCGGCAACTACTACTATGGTGAAATCAATATCGGCCATCTGACTCATAAAAAATGGCCGCTGAATCTCTTCCGCGTACTGATCGCTGTCATGATTTTCTGGGGTTCCATTGCTGATCTTCCGCTCGTCTGGAATCTGGCTGACCTCTTCATGGCATTCATGGTTCTGACAAACGTTACAGCTATTCTCCTCTTATTCCCGCAGGTTCGTACATGCCTGAAGGATTATGAAGACCAGCTTGCAAAAGGCATCAAGCTTCCGATTTTCCACAAGAAAGTACTCAAGAACCAGAAGGGTATCGTATGGTGGGATGACGAGAACAACTTCAACGGCGCTAAGAAATAACGCTGTCCCCATTATTCTTAATAAGCATTTGAAAAGGACTGCTCAATGAGCAGTCCTTTTTGTGTTGGCTTTCTATTAAGCTTTCAGCGTACCAACGATTTCCTGAATATCCTTGACGCCGTTCTTATCGCACCATTCATCCATTTCATCGGCAATACGTTCCATGGCATTAGGATCAATGATGTTGGCTGTGCCGATCTGAACCGTATCTGCGCCTGCCATCATAAACTCAATGGCATCGATGCCGGTCATGATGCCGCCTAATCCGGATACCGGAATATTGACGGCCTTTGCCACCTGCCATACCATGCGGAGCGCAACCGGCTTGATGGCAGGGCCGGCGAATCCGCCTGTTATATTTCCAAGAATCGGGCGTCTTGTCCTGACATCAATGGCAAGTCCTAAAAGCGTATTGACAAGGGACAGTGAATCAGCGCCTGCATCTTCCACCGCTTTTGCAATCGTGACGATATCGGTCACGTTCGGTGACAGCTTTACGATAACAGGAAGATTCGTGCTGTCCTTGATGGCTCTTGTCACAGCGGCTGCCTGTTTGGGATCTGTCCCGAAAGCAACGCCGCCTTCCTTGACATTCGGGCAGGAAATATTGACTTCCAGCGCATCAACGCCGTCTACCGTCAGCATTTTTGCACATTCTGCATATTCTTCGGTCGTCTTCCCCACCATATTGGCGATGAAAGGAACGCCCAGCTTTTTAACCTTGGGAAGGTAATGCTCAATAAAGTAAGGAACACCTGGATTTTCAAGGCCGATGGCATTCAGCATGCCGGAATCCGTTTCAGCAACGCGTATGCCTTCATTTCCTTTCCAGGGAGTCGGTGCAAGGCCCTTCCCGGAAATGGCGCCGACTTTATTCATGTCGACGTATTCAGCAATTTCAAGTCCGAAGCCTACTGTCCCGGACGCGCCGATCAGCGGTGTTTTCATCGGGATTCCCAGGTAATTTACCGACAGATTTGTCATAATACTACCTCCTCTGCGTTAAACACCGGGCCGTCAGTGCATACCTTGTAATGGCCTTCGCCTGACTTCTTGTCGCAAACGCAGCCAAGGCATGTGCCAATGCCGCATCCCATTCTTCTCTCCATAGAGACTTCGCAGTATACGCCTGCCGTCTTTGCCATTTCTGCGGCAGTCTTCATCATAATGGCTGGTCCGCATACGCAGGCTTCGTCCACCTTTTCTTCAGCAAACATCTGAGGAAGCACGGAAACGGAGAATCCTTTGATTCCATAAGATCCATCATCCGTCGTTACGATCATTTTCCTGACCGTATCCGGGAATAAATCCTTCCAGAATACTTCTTCCTTATTTCTGCCACCGATGACAACGGTCATCTGTCCAGGTCTTGCCTGTCTTGCCATGAAAAGGATCGGCGCAATTCCAATGCCGCCGCCAATGCCTACGATATGATCCTTATCCATGGAAAAGGATGTGCCAAGAGGCCCTAAGCTGTCTACGACATCCCCTTCCTTCAGATGGGACATGGCTTCTGTTCCTTTTCCGACGATACGGTAAATGATTTCAACGAGTCCCTTTTCAGGGTCCGTTCCCGCAATGGAAATCGGACGCCTTAAAAGGTAACGCGGATCATTGACTTTCATATGGATGAACTGTCCTGGCTTTGCTTCTCTGGCTGTCAGCGGAAGTTCAATCTGCATCTGCCAGATGTCCTTAGCAATCTTCTTATGAAGCCAAATAATTCCTTTTTCTACATAACCTGCCATGCTTTTTCAGTTCTCCTTCACATAATCCTGAATGGCTTCCACGTGATAGCCATCTCCGGTCGATGCCATGACACGCAGTACTTCCTTGGCTGTATCCAGAGAAGTAATGCACGGGATGGCAAGTTCTACCGCAATGCGGCGGAGGTCATAGCCTTCCTGTTCGATTTGGCTTCCATAGGAAATCGTATTGAGTACCATGTCTACCTTGCCAAGTTTCAGATACTTTTCGCAGTTTTCGCCCTTTTCATGGATCTTCTTGATGATTTCAACCGGAATTCCAAGGTTCTGGAAATAGGAACCTGTACCGGATGTACAGATCAGACGATATCCGAGGTTGACGAACCCGCGGGCAAGTTCAGCTGTTTCGGGCTTATCGCGGTCGCTGACGGTAATCAGGACATTGCCATGGGACGGAACAGTAAGATGCGCAGCAACGACTGCTTTGTAAAGCGCTTCCTGATAGGTGTGTCCGATGCCCATGACTTCGCCGGTGGATTTCATTTCCGGCCCGAGCTTGATTTCAACAAGTCCCAGCTTGGAGAAAGAGAATACCGGTGCTTTAACGGCTACATAGCCTTTGTCCGGCACAAGTCCGAGCGGAAGCCCTGTATCCTTCAGGGATTCACCAAGAGCGACTCTTGTTGCATATTCAACCATGTTGATGCCGGTAATCTTGCTCATGAATGGAACCGTACGGCTGGCTCTCGGATTGACTTCAATGACATAGACCTTGCCATTGACTACGATGAACTGGATATTGACGAGGCCCTTGACGTTCATGGCTCTTGCAATTCTTCCTGTGTAATCAGTCAGTGTTTCAATGATTTCCTGCGAGAGATGCTGCGGAGGATAAACGGCAATGGAGTCGCCGGAATGAACGCCGGAACGTTCAATCTGTTCCATGATGCCCGGGATGCAGACATCGACGCCATCGGAAATGGCATCGACTTCCACTTCACGGCCGACCATGTACTGGTCGATCAGGACCGGATGCTCATGGGATGCGACAACGGCTTCCTTCAGGTACTGTTTCAGTTCAGCCTGATCATAAACGATCTGCATGGCTCTTCCCCCAAGGACGTAGCTTGGGCGGACAATCAGCGGATAATCAAGTTCCTCCGTCTTTGCCATAGCTTCTTCAACACTTTCGACAAGGCAGCCCTTCGGGCGTGCAATGCCAAGCTGGCCCATCAATGTATCAAAACGTTCACGGTCTTCTGCCATATCGATGGATTCATTGGAGGAACCGATAATGCGGATGCCTCGTTTTGCCATCGGTGTTGCCAGGTTGATGGCAGTCTGGCCGCCGAACTGGCAGATGACGCCTTCCGGTTTTTCCTTATCGATGATTTCCATGACATCCTGTTCTGTCAGTGGTTCAAAGTACAGGGAATCGGATGTATCAAAGTCGGTCGAAACGGTTTCCGGGTTGTTGTTGATGACGATGGATTTCTTTCCTGCCTTCCTGAGAGCCCAGGAAGCATGAACGGAGCAGTAGTCAAATTCGATGCCCTGCCCGATGCGGATCGGACCGGAGCCGAATACGACGACGGAACCCTTCCCCTGCGGCTTTACTTCGTCTTCTGCGCCGTAGGTGGAGTAGTAATATGGCGTATGCGCTTCAAATTCAGCAGCGCAGGTATCTACCATCTTGAAGTCCGGATGCACGTTGGCTTTTCTCTTGAAGTTTTCCACTTCTTTGGGAGTAACTTCGCAGAAATGCGCAATCGCTTCATCAGGCATCTGGATTCTCTTGGCAGCCTTCAGGGATTCTACCGTCAGTCCTTCCTTCATGAGACGGCGTTCCATCATAATGATGTTCTGGATCTTGTAGATGAAGAAGAGGTCGATTCTTGTAATGCGGTTGATTTCTTCAGGTTCGATGCCTCTTCTGAGTGCTTCAGCGACAACAAAGATTCTTTCATTGTCAATGCGTCTCAAGAGGCAGCGGATATCATAGAGGGACTGTCCGTCAAGCTTGTCGAGGTGCAGGTAGCCGCCTCCGACTTCGAGGGAACGGAGTGCTTTAAGAAGAGCACCTTCCAGTGTACGGTCGAGCGCCATGACTTCGCCGGTTGCCTTCATCTGCGTTCCGATTTCGCGGTCGGCAAGCGTGAACTTTTCAAACGGCCATCTCGGGAATTTGCATACGACATAGTCGATCGACGGTTCAAAGCATGCTTTTGTATTTCCTGTAATGGCATTGGTGATTTCATCAAGATGCATGCCAAGGGCAATCTTTGCTGCTACTTTGGCAATCGGATAGCCGGTTGCTTTCGATGCCAGAGCCGATGAACGGCTGACACGCGGATTGACTTCGATGACGTAGTACTGGTTCGTCTTGGTATCAAGGCCGTACTGTACGTTGCAGCCGCCTTCGATGCGGAGATAGCGGATGATATCAAGGGAAGCTGTACGGAGCATCTGGTACTGCTGGTCTGTCAGAGTCTGCGTCGGAGCGACAACAATGGAATCGCCTGTATGAACACCGACAGGATCGATATTTTCCATAGCGCAGACGATAATGCAGTTATCAGCACCGTCTCTCATGACTTCGAATTCTACTTCTTTCCAGCCGGCGATGCTGCGTTCAACCAGAATCTGATTGATCGGAGAAAGCTTGATGCCGCGGTTGGCGATTTCTTCCATTTCATAGCGGTCATGCGCAATGCCGCCGCCTGTACCGCCCAGTGTATAAGCGGGGCGGATGATGACCGGGTATCCGATCTTATCTGCGAAAGCAACAGCAGGTTCCAGGTCTTCGAAAATTTCAGATTCAGGAACCGGCTGATGGATTTCTTCCATAGCTTCCTTAAAGAGTTCTCTGTCTTCGGCATGCTTGATTGCATGGAGAGAAGAGCCGAGGAGTTTTACATTATACTTGTCCAGCACACCTGCATCAGCAAGCTGTACTGCCATGTTAAGGCCGACCTGTCCGCCAAGCGTGGCAAGAAGGGCATCCGGACGTTCTTTCTTGATGACTTCCGTTACGAATGGGAGCGTAATCGGTTCGATATATACACGGTCAGCAATATCTACGTCGGTCATGATTGTGGATGGATTGCTGTTGACAAGAACAACTTCCACGCCTTCTTCTCTAAGAGAGCGGCAGGCCTGTGTACCAGCGTAGTCAAACTCTGCAGCCTGTCCGATGACAATAGGACCAGAGCCAATGACGAGAACTTTTTTCACATCTTTATTTATCATTTTTGAACTCCTCCATGGCCTTCGTAAATTCAGCAAAGAGATAGAAGTTATCCTTCGGTCCGGGTGAAGCTTCCGGATGATACTGCACTGCCTGAATCGGAAGTGTCTTATGGCGGATGCCTTCAATGGTTCCGTCGTTGACGCTTCTGTGCGTGACTTCAATGCAATCCGGCAGTCCTTCATCGGAAACTGCATAACCATGGTTCTGGCTCGTGATGTATACGCGGCCGGTTCTGAGGTCCTTGACCGGGTGGTTGGATCCTCTGTGTCCGAAAGGCAGCTTAAAGGTATGCGCGCCTAAGGCGGTGGAGAGAATCTGGATTCCCAGGCAGATACCGAAAATCGGCTTCTTTCCGATCAGTTTCTTGACCGTTTCAACGACATAGGGCACATCCTGCGGGTCTCCCGGTCCGGGCGAAAGGAAAATTCCGTCCGGATCGGACGCAAGGAGTTCCTCAGCCGTTGTATGGGCCGGGAATACATGCACCGTGCAGTCATTGGCCGCCAGACTGACGAGAATATTCTTCTTCAGTCCGCAGTCAAGAAGGGATACCTGGTACTTACCGTCCCCGTATGTATATGGATAAGCGGTCGTTACTCTTTCGACCTGATTCTTGTGCATCGGTTTTGCCAGAGCTTCCTGAATGAAATCTTCGCCTCTGTCAGCAGAAACGATGACAGCTTTCATGACGCCCTGCATGCGGACCATTCTTGTGACCGCTCTTGTATCTACATTGTAGAGGCATGGCACATGGTATCTTTCAATGAAATCCGTAATCTTTTCCTTGCATTCCCAGTTGCTCGGATGCTCTGTGATCTGATCCAGGACATATCCTGCAGCAGCCGGTTTCCTGTTCTGCATGAAAAGATCATTCGCACCGTAGTTGCCGATCAGCGGATATGTCAGTGTCAGGATCTGTCCTTCATAAGACGGATCCGTAAAGCATTCCTGGTATCCTGTCATGCCCGTATTGAATACGAGCTCTCCCATTCCTTCTACTGTTCCCAGGAGATCACCCTCGAAGCGGGCGCCGTTTTCTAAAACCAAGAGGCCTTTCATTTCAGCACCTTCCCTTCCTTCATGACAATCTCTCCATCTACGACTGTAAGCACAGCCCTGCCCTTCAAAGTCAGTCCTTCATAAGGCGTGAAAAGTGATTTCGTATAAAGTTCATTTCCATGAACCGTCCATTCCTTGTCCGGATCGATGACGACAATATCAGCAGCAGCTCCTTCTTCAAGAACTCCGCCTTCTACGCCAAGGAGACGGGCCGGATTGACGCTCATGAGTTCAATAAGCCTGTCAATCGTAAATCCTTTGTTGTGGCAAAGAACCGTCAGCGCAGAAGCAAGAGACGTTTCCAGTCCTGCAATGCCGTTAGGCGCACAGTTGAAAGGAACATCCTTTTCTTCGTTGCAGTGCGGCGCATGATCGGTAATGATGGCGTCGATCGTGCCGTCCTTCAATCCTTCAATCAGAGCTTTCCTGTCATCTTCGGTGCGGATTGGCGGTGCCATCTTGAAGGAAGACTCATAATTCTTCAGCCATTCATCTGTAAAGTAAAGATGCTGTGATGTGACTTCTGTTGTGCAGTTCACATGCTTCGCCTTAGCCTCGCGGATCAGTTCCACAGCCTTTGCACTGCTGACGTGGGCGATATGGATATGGCATCCCGTCATTTCTGACAGAAGAAGATCTCTTGCTACTGCAATATCTTCCCCGGCTGCCGGTCTTCCGGTCACGCCCATTGCATAAGATACCTTTCCTTCATTCATGAAACCGCCGGAGCACATGGTTGCATCTTCTGCGTGGTCGATGACCATCTTGTGCAGCATGTCTGCATATTCCATAGCCCTGCGCATGAAGTTTGCGCTTTCTACATAATGGCCATCATCAGAGAAAGCGGCTGCGCCTTCGGCTGCCATGTCTCCCATCTCAGAGAGCTGCTTTCCTTCCAGATTTTTGGAAAGAGCACCGATGACGCTGACCTTGACGACACCGCATTCATCGACGCGTCTCAGCACATCCCTGAAGACTGCTGCATTATCGATGACAGGCTTTGTGTTGGCCATTGTTGCCACGCGCGTGATGCCGCCTGCGGCTGCTGCCTGCGTGCCTGTGTGAATATCTTCCTTGGCTTCCTGTCCGGGTTCACGGAGATGGACATGCATATCAATGAGTCCTGGTGCGACAAACAAGCCATTTGCATCATAAACTTCTGCGCCTTCTGTATCTGCAGTCCCGCCAATGGAGAGGATTTTCCCATTTTCTATGACAATGTCGCCTTTTTCATGCTGCTTTCTGGCAGGATTTACAATGATTCCGTTTTTAATGACCAGCTTCAATGTCTTTGCCCTCCGTCAGTGTCAAATACTCCAATGCCATACGCACTGCTACGCCGTTTCTTACTTCTTCCTGAATCCAGGATGATTCATCGTAAGCCACATCATATCCGATTTCTATGCCACGGTTCATCGGGCCCGGATGGATGATGGCCGCATCCTTCTTGCAAAGCTCCAGTCTCTTCTTGTTGATGCCGAAGAGACGTGCATATTCTCTTGTTGTCGGAATGAATCCGCCTGCAGCTCTTTCAAGCTGGATACGAAGAATATTGATCGCATCAGCATCCCTTAATGCATCTTCAAGGTTGTCATCAACGATGACTCCCATTGACTCGAGTTCCTTGGGAACCAAAGTGCGCGGTCCCACAAGATGTACTTCAGCGCCCAGCTTCGTAAACCCGTAAATATCACTTCGCGCAACGCGGGAGTGGAGAATGTCGCCAATGATGACATACTTCATTCCTTTGATATTCTTGCCTGCTTCCTTTAATGTGAAAAGTTCGAGCAGCGCCTGCGTCGGATGAGCATGCGCGCCGTCGCCTGCATTGATGACAACAGGCACCTTGACCTTGGGGCTCATTACTTTGGATGCAAAAAGAGCGGCCCCCTCTGACGAATCACGAATAATCACTGCATCTACTCCCATAGCGGAAACAGTAAGCAATGTATCTCGCATGCTTTCACCTTTCGTCATCGAGCTGCCGCTCTTTGTAATATTGATAACATCGGCTCCCAAGTATTTACCGGCAAGCTCGAAAGAACTGCGTGTTCTCGTTGATGCCTCAGAAAACACTGTCACAATGGATTTACCTTTCAGGAAATCCCGCTTTTTGTTATCAGACAGTACAATTTTTTTCATCTGTGCTGCCACTTCCAGAATCCGTTCAATTTCCCCGGCTGTAAAATCCTGCAGTCCGAGGACAGAACGGCCTTTGAGCGAAATCGCGTTCATGCCGGCCTCCTTAAAAACAACAAAATATGATATCTTTATAATCTTAAAAGGTATACTCGGGTTTTTCAATAGCAAAATTGTTAAATTTTCATTATAGAAAAACCCAGGTACCTGAAGACATACTACTTCTCACCGGATTGTCCCTTATTCCCGGCGGAAAAGCGGACAGCCGCATGAATGGTTCTGGCAAAAGCAGGCGGAATTTCATTTTCCGTCAGCCTCTTTCCCAGAGCGCGCCCTATGATAACGCCTTTGTTCCCATAGAGCCAGGCAAAGTAATAGAACTCCTGCGCTTTCTCATCTCTTGGATTAATATTCTTCAGCTTCTTTGGCGGATAAAAGCCCTTCGGAACGCCCAGCTTTGCTCCTGCTTTTTTGATCAGCGCAGAGCTTACGACATCCCCCGCTTCTTCAATATCCCCGATGACGTCATCGAGAAGCTTTCGTTTCCCATGTGACAGGCAGGATTTTACGACATCCATTTCAAAACAGATGTAGTCCGTATAGAAGACATAGGAAGAATGGTGCCTTGACCCCATGACGTCCCTGTCATAGAGACATACGGCCGGTATATGGAAACGTCGGATCAATTCAGCAATCTTTGAAATGGAACTTTCTCCCCGTGCATTGATGAGGCAGATTCCATGATAATCAAACTGAACGCCGAGTGTCTTTGCAAAATAGCCGAAGGAACCATACTCCGTCTCTCCTTCGACAAGGATCGTGCAGCGGGAGTAAAGGGCTTCCTTGACTTCCGGGAAATGCATAATCAGATGCTTTTCTATTTCACTGTCAAAATGGAAGGAAGAACCGCAGGCAGCACGTACCATTTCCTTCTCATCCCTGTACATGCGGATGATTTTCCGGTAGTCGTTGACAAGAGCATCCGTAGAATGAGTGACGACAAAGAGCTGCCCGTCCAGTCCGTCCACGCCAAGAAGATTCTGCACAAGCTTCAAGAAGAAACTTTCCTTGTTATTCAGGATCGAACGGCAGAATGCCAGAAGAGCACGCTGGAGGTATGGATGCAGATGGAGCTCCGGCTCATCAATATTCACAATGACAGGAAGAAGGCGCGTTCCGTCATTCTTCGTCATGATGATATTCTCGAAGGAAATCGCACGGCTTTCCCGCTTCTCCCGCATCAGGACAAGAAGCGAAACCCCTACGGCAATCATCAGCTTCATCGTGGAATCATAAGAAGTCCCGGAAATCTGTGCGCCGAAAATTTCACCGAAAAGGACCAGTGCGGCCTTATGAGGATCATCCTTAGGAAGGGAAATGGAAAAGCCTCTTTCATTCATCATGCGTTCCACTTCTTCCACGGCCTCAGGACCATAGGAAAGATATTCATCGAAGATACTGATCGTCCTGCCGGCCAGATTGTCATCCAGCATATTTTTAGGGATTTCAGAGAGAGCAAAATCCAGGCAGAAAAGGCAGCGCATGTATTCAAGAGGAAGTGTTTCCCCTGTATCCATATTGTAGAGGCGCGGCACGATCTCCCTGACAGACTGTTTAAGCTCAATTCGGATGGAATCATTGCCGCCTTCATCTTTTGTCGTCAAATCGAAGGTAACCCGTATCGGAAGGTCTGGATCCAGGAAATCTGCCTCCTTGAATCCATATCCGTGCGTAGCTGATTTCAGAAGGCTCAGGAAATTACTCTTCCCTATATTATTGTCCCCTACAATATAATTGACCTGGCTGTCGAAATGAAAACTTACATTTTGAAACGTTCTGTAATTTTCCACAGTCATTCCTGAAATAAACATAATTTTCCTCCTTGCCGGCACTGCTTTTTCCTTTATTATATCATTCCAGAAAGGAAGAAACCTTTTATGCCTGCAGTTTTATTCACTTACGAAAAAAGACCTCAAAAGAGGTCTTTTTTTCAAGAATCGGAATCCGGATACATCCCGCGCCCGTAACAAGAAAAGGATGGGATAAAAACAATTACGGCCGCGAGGGAAGAGAAAGAAAGTGTTAAATCAATCGGATTCCGCTTCCGTTCTGTCTGTGCAGCAGCCGTTTCCTGGATATCGTGTTTCCAGGAATAGCTGTTCACAGCATCCTTTTTCTTACGTCTTTATTATATCACTTTATAGAAATTTTATCATTTATAACATGTATATAATAAATTTCTTTCATTTTGATTTAGTTTACTTATTTTTATACTGAGTACTATTCCGGACAAATTCTTCCTCTTGTATGGCCTAAAGACCCTGCGGCCCCGTCTGTCCCCTTTACGTCCCTGGAGTTCGTATACAAAATACCATCGATTTTACGGCAATAAAAAGCTGTGACAAAATGTACGATCATTTCATCACAGCTTTTTTACCGCCAAAACAGATTTTCATAAAGCTTCCGTATTTTATTTCTGTGTCAGATCGGCTGCCTCCGCATGAATCAATTCTACGAGATCTTTTGGTGCAATCAGTACCTGGCGGCCTCTCTGGCCTGCGCTGATGCTGATCCTTTCATGGTTATAGCAGCTTTCATCAATATATGTAGGAAATTCTTTCTTCATTCCAATCGGTGAGCATCCGCCCCGGATATACCCCGTCAGACCCGGAAGTTCCTTGACATGAATCATTTCGACACTCTTGTTTCCACTTACACGGGCCGCTGCTTTCAAATCGATTTCCTTTTCAGAAGGAAGGCAGAAAACAACCGGACCTGTCTTGTCTCCCTTGGTAATGATCGTCTTGAATACCATATCTGCATCATAGCCTAATGCAGCAGCTGCATGAACGCCGGAAAGATCCTCTTCTGTGTAGTCGTAGGACTTTGTGTCATAATCAATTTTTTCTTTATCCAGAATTCTCATCACATTGGTCTTTTTTCCTTTTTTTGCCATGATAATTACCTCTGATAAATGTTTTTATAAATTAAAAGGGCCGGAGCACAAAGCTCCGGCCTGTTTGATTCTTAATTGGTGCCGAGGACCGGAATCGAACCGGTACGAATCTCACGATTCGAGGGATTTTAAGTCCCTTGCGTCTGCCAGTTCCGCCACCCCGGCAGGTAACTTTAAAAAAATATGGAGGCGGCACCCAGAATCGAACTGGGGATAAAGGTTTTGCAGACCTCTGCCTTACCGCTTGGCTATGCCGCCATATGGAGCGGAAAACGGGACTCGAACCCGCGACCCCAACCTTGGCAAGGTTGTGCTCTACCACTGAGCTACTTCCGCATGCGCATTTGCAACAATAACATTATATCATTGCTTGGCGATTTGTCAAGTCTCTTTTTTTAATCAATGATTTCGGAGAAGTGATGCTTCGTCGTCATGAACCGTATTTTATCACGCCGTCCGCTTCGTGTCAATAGGGATTTTTATCCGAATCTATCGAAGTTTCCGGTGTTTGTCCGGCTCTTTGCAACGTGTTTAAGTATACCCCATCATTCCATTTTGCGCAAGCCCTTTTTTGAAAAAATTTGAACTTTTTTACAAAAAGGATACAAGAGGGCCATTCACCCCTTCTTCTGGCTTCCAGGCCCCTTCCTCCCCGCGCACAAACAAAGGGCCCGCTTCCCCCTTGAAAAGAGGAATACGGGCCCTTCTTAGCAGATATAACACTATTACAGTTCGAGATCGGGATTGGCTCCGAATACTTTCATATGGCGTCCGAAAACAGACTCTGCGCGGTCGGTATAGTACCCAAGGTACAGACAGACCGTATTGTCCCCCGTCGGCTTGTCAGCTGACGAGCTTCCATACGCTGTCTTGTCGGAAAGGAATCTTCCGTCCATGGAAATGAAATCGGCAGAAAGTCCTTCAAGGATGGCTGCTGCAAAAGGATGGATGTCTTCTGCAGGCACCGGTTCCCCATCCGTTGCGCCTGCGCTCTTAAGGATCGCAAGCGATGCCCTGGCCGCCTCTGACGTTCCCTTTTCAATGGAGAAAGGAATCGTGAAGAGGGATTCTGTTTCCAGATAATCCAGGCAGCATAAGAGAAGGTAGAGGGAAACTGCATTTTCCATGGAAACTCCGATCAAAGAGAGATCGTCCTTTCCTTCAGGAAGGCCGGATGCGAGAGCGCGGAATACCTTCCAGCCCGTTTCCTCCCATTCCGGATGCACCTTTTCGCAAAGGCTTCTCCAGCGCGCCATGAAGGATACCATGTAAAGAGGCCCTTCAAAAGCTTCCGGGAAGATATGGAAGTAGTGCGCGGAAATCTGGGCAGCAGGATTTGGCTTTTCCATGAAATCCGCCGTAATGCCTGCATCGGAAAGGCAGGAATTCAGGTACACGGGCGGCACGCCCATGTCGATCAGTCCGCCGATCATCATATCCGCCATCAGTCTGCCGTAGCATCGTACGAATAAAGCTTTCATCACTTGATCTCCTCTCTCTGCCTTCCTGCGCCCGGTCCGTCTTCAGCCACGTCTACGCCGGCCGAGCCGAATGTCTTCATCTGGTTCAGCATATCGATTGCCGCATCCATGAGGGAAAGTCCCAGCGCGGAACCATAACCTTCCGCTTCCGTGAAATCATAATGAAGGAAGGATTTCATGCCAAGCTTCTGCATCTGCATCTGGTGGACCGGTTCTTCATAATACACGGAAGGAATGACAAAATTCCGGATTTCCGGATACGCCGTCACGGCGCCCAGAACGGCGGCGCCTGTCACTGCATTGTCAAAGACGACCATCATATTGCAGCGGGCCGCTTCGACGACAAGGCCGAAGAGCGCTGCAATTTCAGCAGATCCCACGATGGAAAGCGTTCCCACAGGATCCTTGGCAAAATCGCCGACATCAGAAATATTCAGGGCAAAGCCTGTCTTTTCAGATGCCTTCTTCAAGTCTTCCTTCATGATGGCTGTCGTCACGGCCAGTGCAGAAAGCATGGAGCGCTCCCCGATATTTCCAAGGCCGATGACTTCGATGCCCTGACCGGCCAATGTCTTTCCCACCGACATGCCGACGGAAATCGCAGCGGCCGTCACTTCATCATCCATGGCAGGGTGGCCGAAGTGCGTGCCGCGGATGACCTTCTGCGTGAGGACGCCTTCAATGTCAGACGTATCCTGTTCAAGGCCCACGTCGATCAGGTAGACCGGCGCATCGATCATGCGCGCCGCAGCATTGACCGGGCCTGCGCCCTGGGCGACAAGCTTCATTTCATCATGGGAGAGCTGTCCCTTCGTCTTGTTTTCCCCGTCAGAAGCAGTATCCCCGCCGAAAATGACGATGGCCTTGTTCAGGTAGGACGGCTTGACTTTCCCCGTCACGCCTGCGATCCTGACAGCGATTTCCTCCAGTTTCCCCAGGGAATGGATCGGCTTGATCAGGTTATCGACGTAAAGCTGGCAGGCTTCCATGGCCTCCTTGTTCAGTTCCGGTATACGGCTCATGCTTTCACCCCCGCTTCTTCCTTTGTCACGCACTCACGGAATGCCGCAAGCGCAATTTCAAGCATTTTCATCTGGATGCCGGCTCCGACAGATTCTCCGAGGCGGAAATCCAGGTCGATGTATTCAGCAAGACCAAGCGCCGCCAGAGACTTCTTGTGCGCCTGTTCGAGCGACAGATGGGACGCCATGAGGTAGTTCACCACTTCAGGAAGAAGCGCCCTTGCAATGAAGGCGCTTGCCGTCGTGTTGAAGCCGTCAATGATCGTCATCGCATGGTTGGCAGCGGCGCCCAGGATGACACCGGCGAGGCATCCGAATTCAAAACCGCCGACCTTGGCAAGGACATCGATGCCGTCACCAGCATCCGGCTGGTTCACGTCGAGCGCCTGCTGCACGACCTCCACCTTGTGACGGAGACGTTCATCGGAAATGTTTGTCCCGCGTCCTGTGACCTCGATCGCATTCCAGTGATTAAAGGCCCCTAAAATGCACGCAGACGACGTCGTATTGGAAATCCCCATTTCACCGATTGTGAAGACCTTGTAGCCCTCTTTAGCTTTCTTGTCGGCGATTTCTATGCCGGTCTCGATCGCCTGGATAGCCTGCGCCCTTGTCATGGCAGGACCTTCGGTGATATCCTTCGTTCCCCATGCGATTTTACGGGGAAGAAGGCCTGGCACACGGCTCATGTCATGATTGATGCCCACATCGACGACGACCATGTCAGCACCTGCATAATAAGCCATCGCATTGGCCGATGCGCCCTTGGCAACGACATAGGACTTCGTCATGCCGACCGTCGTCGACTGCGGATAGGCGGAAACGCCCTGCTTGTAGACGCCGTGATCGGCGCAGGCAATCACCATGCAGCACTTGGGCTTGTCCGGAATGGCCTCTCCCGTGATGCCTGCATAGCGCACCACCATGTCTTCCATTTTCCCGAGATTTCCCATGCCCAGATATAAGTCACTCCAGCGCTGTCCGGCCTGCTCCATGGCATCCTGATCAAGCGGCTGGATGCGGTTCAAAGTTTCATCAAGTAAACCCATCATGCCTCCTTGTTTCACATAATGATTTGGAAAGTCATACAGTATTATTATACCATGAAACGCTCTCTTCTCTTTAGCGCGCTTTCCCTGCCTGATTTCTAAATTATTATTGTGTTTTTTAAGATATTGTTTATAAATCGGAAAGTATCTATAATATAAGTAGGCGAAGTTATGCCCTTCTCGAAATATGAATCCTGACAGGAAATCTGTCACCAAAAGGAGGTCTTATTTTGGATTACGAAAAATTATACATCACCGGAGAATGGATTCCGGGCGCATCCGGCACATTCATCGACGTCGAGAACCCGGCGACCCGTGAAATTTTCGCCAGAGTGCCGGCCGGCAATGCAGAAGACGTGGACAAGGCTGCCAAAGCCGCTCACGCTGCTTTCCCTGCATGGGCTGCCAAGACACTTGACGAAAGGATCGCCCTCATGGAGAAATTCCTGGAAATCTTCAGAAGCCAGGAAGACGGCCTGATCGACATCACGATCAAGGAACTCGGCTCCCCGTGGGCATTCACGAAAGGCTCGCAGGTCGAATACCAGTACGTCCGCACCCGTTCCTACATCGATCTGGCACCGACCGTTCCCATGGTTGAAAAAATGGCAGAATCCACAACATACAGAGAACCAGTCGGCGTCGTCGGCTGCATCACTCCGTGGAACTACCCGCTCGGCCAGGTCATCCAAAAAATCATCCCGGCTCTCCTGATGGGCAATACCATCATCTTGAAGCCAAGCCAGCATACACCGCTTTCTGCCTACTGGCTCGTCGATGCCTTTGAAAAGGCGGGATTCCCGAAAGGCGTCTTCAACCTCGTCACAGGCCGCGGCGGAGAAGTCGGCAATGCCCTCTCCTCTCATCCGCTCGTCGATATGATTTCCTTCACCGGCTCCACCAAGGGCGGCGTCACTGTCAGCAAGCATGCGCTCGAATCTGTAAAGCGCATCAGCCTCGAACTTGGCGGCAAGTCCCCATATGTCATTTTGAAAGCAGAAGACCACGACTACAACAAGCCGATCCATCTCTGCTTCAATACCATTTTCCTGAACTCCGGGCAGACCTGCACCGCATTCTCCCGTCTCCTCATCCCTGAAAGCGAAAAGGAAACGATCGAGAAGCAGCTCGTTGAAATCGCCAAAGAATACACCGTCGGCGATCCGGAGGATCACAATGTCAAGCTCGGACCTGTTTCCTCACGCGCCCAGTATGACAAGATCACAAGCTACATCAAGAAAGGCGTCGAAGAAGGCGCTACGCTACTCTACGGCGAAGTTCCGAAGGATCTTGGCGAAACCGGCGGCTACTACATCCATCCGGTCATCTTCACCGACGTCAAGAACAGCATGACAATCGCGCAGGATGAAATCTTCGGACCAGTCCTCTGCGTCATCACTTACAAGGACATCGATGATGCCGTTGCCATTGCCAACGACGTCCGCTATGGCCTGAATGCCGGCGTCTATGGCCCGAAACAGGAAGCCATCGCCGTCGCTCACCGCATCCAGTCCGGCAACGTCTACATCAATGACAGCCCGAGAGATACGGCTGCACCATTCGGCGGATACAAGGAAAGCGGTATCGGCCGTGAAGGCGGCGTCTACGGCATGATCGAATTCACGCAGCAGAAAGCTCTCTTCGATACATGCAAGGAATAATCTGCTATTGAAAAATACGCTATTGAGAAAGGGTGCCCGGAAAGGCATCCTTTTTCTTGTGCCTTCTTTTTTGTATAATGAAATATATAGAAAAAGGAGGCACTATGAAACAATCTCTTCTTAAGAAAATAATCATCGCCGTCATCGTCATCCTCGCCGCCGCTGCCGGCTGGTACTTCTTCTACTGGAAAAATACCCCCGCCTATGCGGCAGGAGAAATCCAGCAGGCCGTGCAGCATAAGGACCTGCAGCTCTTCGAAGAACGCGTAGACCTCAGGAAGGTCTATTCCTCAGCCTTAGACGACTCCGCATCCATGCTTGCCAATGACGGAAAACCCGATCACCGCTTTGCTGCCGCCATCATCAAATCGCTGAAGCCGCAGCTCATCGATGAACTCATCCGCCAGACAGAGCTCAAATTCCAAAGCGGCGATACCGAGCCGAAATCCATCACAGGAAAGGCCGCACAGACCCTCACCGCTTATGCAGGCTCCTCCGCCCTTTCCCTGACAGGCATCTTAAATGTCGAGAACAATGACAAGGGTGCCGTCGCCAACGTCAAGCTCCACGACAAGGACCTCAACAAGGACTTCATTTGGAAAGTGCAGCTTGAAAAGGACATCAACGGAAACTGGGCCGCGACGAAGGTACTGAACGTCAAGGAATACCTGCAGGAAAGAGAAGCGGCCGGAAAACTATAATACGCATGAAAAAAGGGACTGTAGCAAAATGATTACACATTTTGCCACAGTCCCTTTTTTATTTTCCATCCTTTTAGACAATCTGGAAAAGGAAGAATTTCAGGTAGTATGTTTCCGGCACGGTCATGAGGATCGGATGATCCGGGGCCTGCTGGCGGAATTCGATCTGGCGGAGTGTCACGCCTGCATCTCTGGCTGCTTCCTTCACCATTTTCACGAAGAGTTCCTCTCCCATGAAGTGCGAGCAGGAGCAGGTGGCAAGGTAGCCGCCTCTTGGCAGGATCTTCATCGCGCGGTAGTTGATTTCCTTGTAGCCGCGGAAGGCTTCATGGACGGTCTTTCCCGACTTTGTGAAAGCAGGAGGATCGAGGATGATGTAGTCGAAGTCATGGTTGTGTTCCTGATCAAGTTTGACAAGGTAATCAAAAACATCAGCCTTGACGACATCGATATCCAGGTTGTTGGCTTCTGCATTCTTCTTTGTCATGTCGACGGCTTCCTGGGAAATGTCGACAGCTGTGACAGACGCTGCGCCGCCCTTGGCAGCATTTAAGGCAAATGCGCCGGTATGGGTGAAGCAGTCAAGGACATGACGGTTCCTTGCAATGGCAGCGGCCGCCAAGCGATTGAACTTCTGATCGAGGAAGAAGCCTGTCTTCTGCCCGTTTTCCACGTCGACCGTGTAGCGGATGCCGTTTTCCACAATGCCTGCCGTCGTCGTCTTTGCCTTCGGATCGAGGAGCGGAGAATCAAAGAATCCCTTGAACTGTTCCATGCCTTCCAGTTCCCTGATCTTCACGTCATTTCTTTCATAAACGGCTGATACATGAAGATTTCTTTCATTCAGTACTTCGATCAGCGCATTTAAGATAACATCCTTTCTCTTTTCGATCCCGAGGGAAAGAATCTGCACGGAAAGGACTGTGCCGAAGCGGTCGACCGTAAGGCCCGGCATCTGATCGGCTTCGCCGAAGACAAGGCGGCAGCAGTTCATATCTTCCGGACGCATGACCTGCAGGCGGTAATCGACAGCATACGCCATCCTGCGCTTCCAGAATGCTGTATCAAATGTATCATTGGCATTGACAGAGAAAATGCGGATCGTGATCTTCGAATGCGGGTTGTAGAAACCCGTTCCGACAAATTTTCCCTTGACGGACAATACGCGGACAAGGTCGCCCGGTTCTGCCCCTTCTTCCACCTTCATGACCTCGGTCGAGTAGATCCAGGGATGGCCGCCTCTGGCCGCCAGTTCCGCTCTTTTCGTAATGACTGCTTCTTTACACTTTTTCATGCTGACTCCATTCTATGAATGCGGGAATCCCGCCAATTTTTCGATTCTGTTATCTTACCATATCCAAAGGACAAGCGACAGTTATTTATCCTTCAGGAATTCCTTGAGAACGACGGCCTGGTTATGGATTTCATCCTTCGCACCATAAAGAAGCGTCACAGGGCCCTTTTGAAGTTCTTCCCTGATAAGGGAAATGAACTTCTCCGTATCCGGATTTCCCGAAAGTTCTTCCGCATATCTTTTCTTGAACTTCTCGAATTTTTCCGGATCATGGCCGAACCATTTCCTAAGCTCCGTCGATGGGGCAATAGACTTGTCCCAGATACCGAGCGCTGCCTTTTCCTTGGAAATGCCCCTCGGCCAGAGCCTGTCTGTCAAAATACGGAAGCCGTCCGACTCCTCGGGCGCTTCATATACGCGCTTTACCTGTACATCCATAAGAATTCCTCCTTCTTATTATATTTTCCTTATACTTTCCTATAGTGTATCACTTTCCCAGTGGAAATAAAAAAAGAGAACAGCGATTTCTCGCCATTCTCTTTTAATGATTCATTCAGACTGATTCAGTCAGATTACATCATTCCGCCCTGCGGCATCGGAGGCATAGCCGGTTTATCTTCCGGGATTTCGCCTACGACTGCTTCTGTGGTCAGAACGAGAGCTGCAATGGATGCTGCGTTCTGCAGTGCGCTGCGGGTAACCTTAGCCGGATCAACGATGCCAGCCTTCATCATGTCTTCATACTTGTTTTCAGCTGCGTTGAAGCCGATGCCGTCGCCTGCTGCCTTGACCTTTTCAGCTACGATAGCGCCTTCGATGCCTGCGTTGTCAGCGATCTGACGAACAGGAGCTTCGATAGCGTGACGGACGAGGTTGATACCTGTCTTTACGTCGCCTTCAGCTTCGATGCTGTCCAGGGAGCTCTGGATGTCGAGGAATGTTGTGCCGCCGCCGGCTACGATACCTTCTTCAACAGCTGCGCGGGTAGCGTTCAGAGCATCTTCGATTCTGAGTCTCTTGTCTTTCATTTCGACTTCGGTTGCTGCGCCGACTTCGATGACTGCGATGCCGCCGGACAGTTTAGCCAGACGTTCCTGCAGTTTGTCTTTATCGAACTGAGAAGTGGTTTCCTTCAGCTGTTCTTTGATCTGTTCTACTCTGTGACGGATTGCATCCTTGTCGCCAGCACCATCAACGATGGTGGTGTTGTCCTTGGTGATGCGGACCTGATGAGCCTGTCCCAGGTCATCAAGGGTTGCGCTGTCGAGCTTACGGCCCATATCTTCAGAAATGACATGGCCGCCGGTCAGGATAGCGATATCTTCGAGCATTGCCTTACGGCGATCACCGAATCCCGGAGCTTTGACAGCTGCGCATTTCAGTGTGCCGCGGAGTCTGTTGACTACGAGGGTTGCCAGAGCTTCGCCTTCTACGTCTTCAGCAATGATCAGGAGTTCCTTGCCGCTTCTAGCTACCTGTTCGAGGAGCTGGAGCATATCCTGAAGCATGTTTATCTTCTTGTCGGTGATGAGGATCAGAGGATTGTCGATAACGCATTCCATCTTGTCCGGATCAGTTACCATGTACGGGCTGAGGTAGCCGCGGTCGAACTGCATGCCTTCTACAACTCTCAGGTCGGTTCCCATGGTCTTGGAATCTTCAACAGTGATAACGCCGTCATTGCCGACTTTGTCCATAGCATCAGCAATCAGTTTGCCGATGGTCTTGTCAGCGGAGGAAATGGATGCAACGTTAGCGATTGCTTCCTTGCCTTCTACCTTAACAGCCTTTTTCTTGATTTCGCCTACGAGAACTTCGACAGCCTGTTCGATGCCCTTCTTCAGGACCATCGGGTTTGCACCTGCTGCTACGTTTCTCATGCCTTCATGGATCATGGACTGAGCCAGGAGGGTTGCGGTTGTTGTGCCGTCGCCTGCTACGTCGTTTGTCTTTGTTGCGACTTCCTTGACGAGCTGAGCGCCCATGTTTTCAAATGGATCCTTCAGTTCGATTTCGCGGGCAATGGATACACCGTCGTTGACGATGTTCGGAGCGCCGAACTTCTTGTCCAGAACGACGTTGCGGCCTTTCGGTCCCAGTGTAATCTTAACTGCGTTAGCCAGCTGATCGACACCTCTCAGCAGTGCTGCGCGTGCTTCTTCATTATAAAGTACTTTCTTTGCCATTTATGTCACTCCTGTAAATGAAATACTAAAACAAATGATTAGAGAATTGCGAGAATATCTCTTTCAGACAGAAGCAGATAATTTTCTCCTTCTTCTTCAATGTCTACGCCGGAGTATTTTGCAAACAGAACTCTGTCGCCAACTTTGACTTCAAACGGTGTGCGAACGCCGTTGTCCAGAATTTTGCCGGAACCGATGGCAATGACAGTGCCCTTCTGGGATTTTTTCTGCGCTGTATCTGGGAGCAGGATGCCGCCCTTTGTCTTTGTTTCTTCTTCGTCGACTTTAACGAGAACACGATCTGCTAATGGTTTTAACATTTCCATTCCTCCTTTAACTATTAGCACTCAATCCATCTGAGTGCTAACTTACGTTACTATAATACATAACTTTTAAATGAAATGCAAGAGGGATGATGCGTTTCTTTGAAAAATTTTTGAAAATTTTCTATACGTTTTCCATAAAAAAAGGGCTGTGACAAAATCCGTTAAAACGCGGACTTGCCTTCCTAGACGGGGAAGGTGCCCGGAGGGCGGATAGGGTTGATTTCCACGGACGAAGCTATATAAGTTCAAAACAAATAAGAACTGATTTCTTTTGTTTCTCATCGCCGAGCTTCCCCCAACGGAGGGAAGAATTGCCTTTTACCTTGCTCCGGAAGGAGAAGACCTGCTACACAAGAACAAGCCCCAATTTTAATTTTTTGGTATTTTTTGAA
>ERZ773111.20-NODE-20-length-124415-cov-12.090737_pt1 | contig 124415 bp, 116 predicted proteins | sample MGYA00580567_ERZ773111 | MGnify/ENA primary metagenome ERZ773111 (study PRJEB29015, sample SAMEA2737875) | human gut metagenome | biome: human gut; feature: human-associated habitat; material: faeces | place: China | collected 2012 ...
ATTTTGAAAAAGCACCCTAAGGGAGCTCTATTAAAGTTACCCTTTTTTACCACCGATATGAAAAAGAAATTTTTTGCTAATTTATGGTTGACTTTTCATAGCTGGTCTCCTATTCATCATGCGACTCATAGGCGTATTTATTCTCAAAACAGCTAATTTCAATAAATTAAATTTAGGATATTTTTACATGACTGATTTCTTAATACATAATTTTCCGAATTCATAAAGTTACTTGTTTTATAAAACCAGATCCATAAAAATCTGTTTAGCATAGTGATTTTACAGAGAATTTTATATCGAGTTCAAATAAATGCGACTATATCAAATCTGACACCTTGTAAATCGTTTGTTAAAAAACATATAATGGCATACTTTAACCTTTGTTCGGTTACGAAATTTCTGTAAGACTGTTTGATTTAATAGCTGGAAATCTGAAAAAGCTTAATATACTATTGCAAAGATATGCCTCCATACATTGCTTCTGCAAAGTTCCATGACCAGCTAACGTGCATGCGTTGTGAATTAGATACTAGCAAATACAGAATGCCAAAAAACATTTGCAAAACATCCAATCATTTTTTAAATTGTATATATTTTGCCGGATAAAATAAAAAATCAAATATCCATATTTTTTTAACTATAGAATATAGTAAACATGGTCCCAAAACTGTAAATAAAGCTCCAATCATTATTATAATAAAGTTAAAATTCAAATTTAACATATTGATTATATCTTTAAAAAACACACCAAAAAAAGTATGTATCAAATAAATCGGCATACTATATTCCGCAATAACCTGAGTATTAGTTAATTTAAAACGACTTGAAATATTCCTAAAAATAATAATAACTCCAAAGATAATAATAAATGTTAAAATCGTATTAGTTACCCAATTATTTATATCATAAAGAAATTCTATTGTAGATGATACCATAAACAAAATACACATAGCTATTCCACAATACAAATTATCTATAAACTTACAAAACTTTGGTGATTTACCCAATTGATAAATTACCATACCAAGAACAAACCATATTAAACAGATCATACTTCTTGAAATTAAATAACATACTTTATATTCAATACATGGTTCCAAAAATCTTAGAACAACTGAAATCAATAACAAAATCAAAGATATTATAGTTTTGTTAATTTGTGGAATAATTAGAAATAGAAAAAACAATATATACAAATACCAATATGGAGGAACTGGATTCACAAATATGATATTTATAATATCATTTATATTTTCCACATGGTTTTTCAAAATGAACTTAGCAACCGAGAAGAAGCAAAATGGAATTCCCAACTCAACTAATTTTTTTTCTAAAAATAAGACTCTATTTTTGATATTTATTCTTTGATATAAGTATCCGCTACAAACAAAAAATAATGGTACATGAAAATAATATACTGTTTTTACAAACCAATTCAAAAAAACAAAACCATTGCCTTCTTCTGTTGCCATTATACTGGAAAAAAAATGCCCTAATGCAACCAAAATGCACGCAAATCCTTTAGTTAAATCAATCCAAACTTCTCTATTTTTATACATTCTCATCCTCCTTAACAATCTTATAATTTTTTTCATTATATAACAAATTGGAAAAAAATAGTAATGAAAACAAGATTAGCAAGGGGTTTCGTGAAATTGAAAAACACGATCTTTCAACCAACATATACATTATCATACTTATTAAAACATTTAATAAAATAGTATTATTTTTTAATTTCCTTATCAAAATAACCAATCCCGCAAAAAATAAAACAGAAAACACAATACCATATTGTAAAACCATAGCAAAGTATCCTAAATCTAATGGTCCAAAATCCCTATCAATCAAAGTTCCCCACATTGAAATTTGATATTGTTTTAAATATATTTGCATACTTGTAAATCTCGCACCAAAAGTTCCCCAACTCTTGAAATCATAAGCCTCATTGAAAACTGCTATACATATTATAAATATTATTAGTCCAATAATGATTTTTGATAAATTTTTTCTTATAAACTTTCCTATTATCATTAAATAATCCAATTTATCGCTAAATGTAAGGAATAGCGTACATATAACAGCTGTTTTACAACCAGTATATGCATACATAATTAATATTCCTACTATTATAGTACATCTTTCCACAATACTTACATTGATTTTATTTTTAAAACTTTTATAGCAAAAATATATTGCAACAATTTCAAAAAACAATAACCCTAATCCATTTGCAGTTATCCAATCGGAACTGTCCTTTAGATTATTAATAAAATACGCATATGGAGTAAATAAAAAAATATAAATAACAAATTTAATAATTTGTACCAAATAAATCAGATAAAATAAATCCTTTTTTATTCTGTTTTTAGACGCAAATATAAATATGACCAAAATTAAAACAGCCTCAGTATTAGTATTCGATTTGATGTTCATTGCGATACCTAAAAATACAATAAAATAAAAAAACTCTTTTATCGTATATTTATTCATAACGATAACTAAAATACAAAATAAAATTGCCATTACTGATAAAATATTTCTTATTTGATTGTTTTTATATATATAAAACTCTCCTACTAATAAAAAACACCATGCTAAATAGTAAAATAAATCGATTAGTTTAATTCTTTTACCCATGATTTTTCCTCTCTATATTGATTACAAATACAGCCTGTCTTATTCCAAGTTGTCCACCGATACTAGTTACCATTATAAATAATGTTGTGTTCATATTTTTCTTCTATGTATTTATTTTTCCAAATAACTTCCAACATAATTATTAAAAAATTTTATCCTTAATATAAAAAACTCAAACAACCCAATAATAGTCAATTATTACCCCTTTTTACTATTCTTTTAACTACAATCTGCACTCTTTTAAATCCATTTAACTTAAAAGTGCATATAATCCAAAGTATATTTGGAAAAATAACACAAATCAAACACTTAACAAAAACCGACATTATGCCATTAATCTTAATGCATTCACATACACCAAATGTCATCACCATTAATATAATTGTTAATAACGTGTACATTAGTTCGTTTTTCCAATACTTACTTGTCCTCTGTTTAAAATACTCTTTAAATAACGCATGCGTTTCCCATGGTGCTTCTATAAATATATAGCATACAATCGTAGATAACATTACTCCGTATATTCCACACACTTGCACAAGAGAAAAATTCAAAACCAAATTTGTTATTACAGAAACATATGGTTTCACTTTATCAGCCCACCACATTCCGCAGGCATTTTTGTATGTTAATACCGTTCTACGAATTTGCCACGAATAAAAGTAAATAACAAACAGTACAACAATATCAAATGTAAAAAGCAACTTTACTCCCGCCCATAATTTCATAAAGTCTTGATATATGCAAAGCATAGTAATACACATCCAACCAACAATCCAACTGTTAATATACTGTAGATCATAAAAATCAGATAAATTTTTTTCTTTTGATTCTTTTATAAGGCTATTTCCTATACTAGCAGTCAACGCATTGAATGTTACTTGCATAACACCTGATAAAGCTGAAACTACATAATAATAGTTTCCATATTGCGCAACTACTTTCAGGCCTAAAAACGCGGAAACAACGATATTATCCAAGGAACAGTTTACCGTACCGCTTAGCTGATGACCAATTAAAGCACCTACTCTTTTAAATATATCATGTTTTACTTCTTGTGAGACTTCACCATCGCAACGTATCGCTGGATATTGCTTATTTACAATACGAGACCTCACTATATTGATTACAATCGTTGCAATCGGAAGCCATATGATATATAGATAGTAGTTTCTAAATGCAATCAACGTAATAATTTGAAAAATATACATTCCGGTATTAATTAACGTTGTTAAATTGCTTTCAATGTCACTCCTTTGAAATGCATTAAGAATAGATGTTTTATACGCAAATAAGAAATAACTAAGTACTGTATTTGAAAGATATATCAAATACAACGCATACAAATTAATGTCATTAGGATATGTTCCATTAATCAGCCTTGGAATCATTGGAATCAGTATGATGCCAACAAAAAGTATCGTCACGCCGATAATATAATAAAATTTTCGATACAATTTTAACAATGCATTTATCTCAGCATTATTGCCTTCAGCAACCGGCTTATACATACTAAATACTATAGCTGATCCAATTCCAAGTTCACTCAAACTTAAAATTTGCAATACTGATGTAAACAAACTACTCAATCCTGCATATTCCGTCCCCAAATAATACAAAATGATTGTTCGTATAACAAACGGAAATACTATTGCTGTTGCTTTATTTATCAATGCTCCCAAAACATTCCTTACCGAATTTTTCAATCGTCCGTCGTTCATTCTTGTAATAACTCTTTTCATTATATTCTATATTTTTTTAGTTTTATGATTCTTTAAAGTATCTAAAAACGCCCCAAATACTTTTTTCAATATTTGCTAATATTATACTGCAACCAAAAGAAAGACAGACCAAATTCATCCAACACAGTATTGAAATTTTAGGAAAGTAGATATATTTTTGCACTAGCTTATATAGTAATATAGAATGACACAACCACATATAAGTACTATACTTTCCAAACTCTTCAAAGATTTGGCTAATTAACTTAGGCATCATAAGACTAGCCAAGGAAAACATATACACGAATACAGGCAAATACACTATATAAATATATGTTTCTGGAATCAGCGTTATATATTGAAAAGTAAATGTGAATATGCACAGAATACAGATAAGCAGAACCTTTTTCTTACTTTCTACTCTATTTAAAAATGCGTTCATCTTCTTAATATAATCACACCTTGCCAAACACCACCCAATAATAAAAAGAGGTTGTTTTATCAAGAAATAGTACAGTTCATGCAAAATGAGATTATCCGTATCAATCCCAACGTGTGAAAGTACAGCATTAATCAAATATCCTGCAAATGAAAGTGCTACTGATACTGTAAATACATGGATGGTTTTAACATTATGATTTCTAATATATTTATCTATCAAACTAAATACGAATATAATTTCCACATATGTGGACAGAAACCACCATTCACCACAGTATGATGAAGACAAACCTATTAAATTAAGCAACAGACTGACAGGTGTAATCTGTATTTTTCCCAATATTGCACATAAAGGAATAAATGCAGCAAACACAATCCAATATTTGGTATATAACCCTAAAATTTGTTTTTTTGCACTTTTTGTTCTATTCAAATTTGATATGTAATAGCCATATCCCGCAATGAAAAAGAAACATGGAACAGCAACATGAAAGAATGGTACCAAAAATTCCTCAACCGTCTTCCCCCCTATTTTAAATAATGAAATCCATTCAATTTCTTTTTGTAGTCTTTCAGGATGATTAAACATATGTGACCAATACATAATTATTATCAGAATACCTTTAAGTGCCTTACTTACTTTTTTATCAAATATTACATTCATCTTCAAAATTTTCCAATTAGAGGTAACATGCTTATCTGACAATGTTTCTCAGCTAAATAATCTTTTCCTGTTATGCCAAGAAATACATTTACTCTTTATTACCTCTGTACCCTTCCATTTCCTCCATTATTTATTAGGTTCTCTACATCTGATACTGTCACTCTATTAAAGTCCCCTTCAATCGAATGTTTCAGGCAGCTCGCAGCAACCGCAAATTCAATAGCATCCTTATCAGCTTTACCTGTAATCAAGCTATAAATCATAGCTCCAGTAAAACTATCGCCACCACCAACTCGATCCACAATATCAATATCATAATGAGCGGAATAATTTGCTACACCTGTTGCATCATAAATCATTCCACTCCATCCATTACGACTTGCGTTGATACTCTCTCTCAATGTAATAGCTACCTTTTTGCATCCGAATCGTTCACAAATCTCCTTGGCCACATACTCATATCCACTCTTATTCAACTTTCCAGATTCAACATCGTTATCTGGTGCCTTAATTCCAAGAACCTTGTCTGCATCTTCTTCATTTGCAATACAAACATCAACATATTGAACAAGCTTACTCATCACATTCTGAGCCTTTTCAGAACTCCAAAGATTTTTTCTAAAATTCAGATCACATGAAATCGTGATTCCCTTTTCCTTTGCTTTTTTGCAAGCTTGCTCACAGATTTGTACCATATTGTCAGACAGAGCCGGATTGATGCCTGTCCAATGGAACCAGTTCACGCCATCAAACAATGTATCCCAATCAAAATCTGTTGGCTCAGCCAAAGCAATCGATGAAAATGCTCGATCATAGATTACCTTAGATGGACGCTGCGAAGCTCCCTTTTCAAGATAATAAAGTCCCATTCGGCCATTCTTAAAAAAGGTCTTGCTCGTGTCAACGCCAAAATACCTAAGAGCATTCAATGATGCACGTCCGACATCATTATCAGGAACAACCGTCAAAAACTCAGACTGTACACCAAAGTTGGCTAATGATACTGCAACATTCGCTTCTCCCCCACAAAAAGTAGCGTCTAAACAGTCTTTTTGAAATAATATTGTATATCCAGGCGAAGCTAATCTTAAAAGAATTTCGCCAAAAGAAAGCACTTTCATCCTCTTATTATCTCCTTAAATCTTTACATAATGTTGCTTCGTTAAAAAGTTCAACTCTACAAGCTCGCTATACTTTTTTAACATCTCGGTCATCCCATGGTTCATTGCATCGAGAACTGCAGTTTTTGTAACAAATGCCATTGTAGATTCGCCATAATTTTCTTTCTCATCATGAGAATATCCATCAAATCCTGCTAAATATATCTTCTTTACTCCCATTTGTGTAAAGAATTTAATTGCCATCAAACCAGCGTTATCTTTCACTGCCTCAATATCACATAGGAGATCTCTATATTTTGTCTGAAGATAAACATTGTCTGCCGGAATGTTTGATGTAACAATGCACTTTTCTCTGTTTGATGCATCTAGTTCTCTAAAGCGTCTCAAATTGCTCAGAAAAATATAGTCCGTATCCACAAGTGAATAATTATAGTTAACGCTTACTGTCACAACATCTTCATTTACAAAAGATGTAATCTCATCCTTTTCCTCTATCGAACTTTTTCCGGGAGCAATTAACAAAACTGTTTTCCCATTTAAGTTCTCAATTAATTCAGCCTTATGTTCTTCCTGTGACTTTCCCGTTGCCATATATCTCAGATAAAGTTGTTCAATATAGTCTTTATCGTAGGATACTTTCTTATCCTCATCCATCATGTCAAAAATTTCATTCATATTTTCAACAGTTAGAGTCTTTTTATCGTCCAAATATCCTGCATAATTCGGATGTGCATTGTGTGCCGCAGACAAATAATTCGGTAACGAATAGCCCCAGTAGTTACGCTGATAGAATTCATTCAAAATTTCATCGATAATAGATAGCAACGGTTTGATATCATAATTGCCGTCAGCATTATCTTTCAGGTACTGGACGAACAGCTCTGTGTTCAAATTTCCAGCACCACGCCCCATCCCATAGACAGAAGCGTCAATAATCAGCTCTCTATCAGAATGCAGATCGACCAGACTCTGAGCATTCGAGTAAGCTAACTGCATATTATTGTGCGAATGGAAGCCGATCTTAATATTCTCTTTTAGATTATGCTCAACCAAATAGAAGAGTCTGGTCAAATCTTTACGTTTCATCATGCCAAAACTATCCACGATATAAAACGCATAAGGCTCTAATTCATTCACGCGACGAATCAGATCAAGGAATTCTTCATCCGTATAGCTCAATGAAACCATTGCTTGGACAAAGACCTTATAACCCTTGCTTTTAATAGCTTTACATTCTTCTAATGCAGCCACACGATCTTTTTTATGAAAAGCTACACGCAAACCATCTACAGAAGTACCATCGTTTTCAGGCAAATCTTCAGGACGATACTTACCATAGTCAGTAAGCATAACAAAGGTTTTTCCCTCTTTATTTTGTGGAATAATATTTGCAACCTCGTCGAGAGAAGTAAACTTTGTGACATCTTTATCATATTTCACAGTATTCATTAGGAAGCCACATTCAATAATATCAATATTGGCTTCTACAAGTCCGTGAACAATCTTTCTCTCATTCTCAAAGCCAAATCTACAATTATTGCAATAACCACCATCTCTAAGTGTGCAGTCCAGTACCTGTATTTTACTCATATACTTTCTCCATAAAATTGATTTTACTTTTGCTGAAGCTGATAGTTATAGATTGCATCAGCAATCATAAAATCCTCTGCCTCATCGATATCAACACTTTCAATTTCGCCTACCTCAACGATAAATGGTTTATCGCCAATTCGACGATTAAGGTCTGTCATAACATTGCTTCTATAAATATAGAAGCCACTGGTTTCTTCATAAAGTGCTGGTAAGTCCTGTGTACGTGGAATATTATTCAGCTCATAGTTAAATGGCTTTCCATCTTTCCACAGAAAATCCTGCAACTTCTTAGCAGCAAACGAAGAATCATATTCTCCACTCTTAACTGCTTCCAAGCCCTTTTCGATGGACTCCTTCTTAATGAACGGAGCTGTCGTATGTGTCATCACATAAATATCTGCTGGTACTTCATTTGCAAAGCAGTGCAGCACTTCATTCATCTTTGTAGTATCCTGATCCAGACTGGTCGAACGCTGAAGGTATTTTACTCCTTCCGGGATAAATTCCTGAATATCCGGATTACTGCAGTAAACATAAACCTCATCTACACCCTCAACCGTCAAAAGAGTAGACAAGATATAATGGCAAAGAGGCTTTCCGTTGGTAAAGCTCTTAGTATTTTTCTGCGGCAAACGACGGTTATTAAGTTTCATAGGAACAATTGCTATTGTTTTCATTTTAATCTCTCTCCTTTAAAACATCTTCCAATTTCATTCTTTTAAATGTTTCTAGCATGCCACCACGGGTACAGTTTACGATTTTGATTCCGTGCGCATCCGCATATTCTTTTGCAGCCTGATATCCAACACGCATTCTGATTGGATTAGATGCAGCATTTTTATCAACAAATCCGCTTTCCACAAAGTGATTTTTCTCTCCCTTTGGATAATTACAGTCTGCTCCCAAAAGGTAGATTTCCTTAAATCCCATATAAATAGCAATTTCAATCAACGAATATGTAATAGAATATCCATCATACACAACTTCATAGGCATTTGGACTAAAATCTACGGAATAATCTTCATATGCGCCCCTATAAATATGATAATTTCCGTTGTAAGGGAACTGTATAAAATTTGCCGGCAACTGAAAATATCTTCCAAGCTGATCCGCAACGAAGACATTATCGGATGTCCGATAATAATCTAAGATTGAGTCCTCCATCTTTTCATAGACCTGCCTATCTTGTATGCCGTAATATGTGGGTCTCCAATCTGTTTTATCAAATATCCTGGTAATTGAATTCATACCAAATGTGATTTCATCTTTTATTAGTTCCAGATCTGTTATTGTTAGGCTCGGACCGGTAGCAACAATAAAGCAACGATCACCTTTATGAATATTTTCCACCCTTCTTATTGCTGCAAACTTTTTATCATCAAATCCTGTTTTTCTTTTTCTTATCATTTTTTCAACGTTATGTTGATCAGGATAATCCTTGCACCGCCAATAATACAATTTTATTTTCTTAAACAAAGAATTTGTATCTGACAAATAAACAAGTTTTTCTTTAATACTCACTCCAGTTCCACCTCCGCAACTAATTGCTGTCTACTTTGAAACCAATCATAAAATCTTTCAAAAATACTATATATAAGTTTCACATATCAAATATTTATTCACATATTTATAATCATTTAATCCAATCTGTTTTTATAATTCTTTCTCTGACCCAATTAAACTATTCGTAATCTCCCTTATCAAAAAAGAGAGCAATATTTTATAATTTACATTTTTTCAAAAATCAAATTATATTTCTTCTCCCATGTCAATTCCTCATTTGCATATCTATATCCGTTTTTCCCCAACTCGTAGCACAATTGCCTGTTCCCAGATAATTCCACTAAAGCACTACAAAAATCAGCTTTTATCTTATCTATGGTTTGATTTGTTTCTACAAAAATACCACATTTATGTCTTTTAAGTTGAGTGCAAAAACTTGTATCAAATGCCACTATAGGCAAGCCATATGCCATAGCTTCTATTAAAACTGTGCCCCCCGTTTCACGAAGAGATGGCATTACAAAAACATCCGCATTATAATAATATGACACCATTTTATCATGTCTAATTTCTCCAACCATATTTACATAATCATTTAGTTCATACTCATCAATAAGTTGTGAAATTGTATCGCTAAGGTTTCCCCACCCACACAGATTTAATTCAAAATCCACTTTTTCTTTTAACAAATTCATTACCTCAATCAAAAAAATAACTCCCTTTTTTTCAATCAATCGACCCGAAAAGAGAATTTTTAATTTTCCGTCTGACTTGGTAACTATTTTTCGTTTTTTATACTCTTCCGCTATACCAAGCTCTACCATCTGCTGCGTGTTTGCTCTTCCTCTAATCTGAATAATTTGCTGATATGTTTCATCATTGCTTGCTATAACATCTGTATATTCTCTTATTTTCTTAATATAAAAAGGATTGATGCTACAAGAAGCATTAACTAATTCGCGGATTTTAGCAGTAAATATATTTTTCTCATATATTTTCAAACTGTCCGGTGTGATTTGTGCTCCTCCTACCGGACCAAATATAGTCCTTGCATTCTTAGCCTTTGACATTTCCCCCGGTATCCTATAATCTCCCATCGTCACATGGTGAATCACATCGAAATTAATGCCCGACTGTTTTACCCACTTCCAAGCATAATGTTGCCATAATAAATAATACATATGATGGAACATCGAATATTTTTCTCTAAACCAATTCAAAACAAGTGGCACATCGGTGATAACCAGTTCAATATGCTTAATTCCAAATTCTTCAAATCCTTTTCTAGTATCTTCTGCATTATATTTTTTTGTCAGAAGAATGATTCTATCCCCCGCTTTATAATTTGTTTCATATTGTAATACCCAATTCCACCCCACTCCATCTTCCGATCCATGATACGGATTCACACTATATGCAGAAATAAGATAGTTCATCATTTCACCTCCCAAGAATTAACATCGAAAGCACGCGATTTCTTCTAATAAAATATTTTGACAGAAATATTGGAGCTATCAATCCGAAAATCAGCATTAGCCAAGCATATATCAAATAATCAACCCCCAAGATTTTTCCACATACAACAAAAATCGCTTGCTGCACATAATACCCAATCATATAAATATCCATTCCATAATCGCCTAGCAACATCCATAACTTTTCTCCACAATGATAATGTTCAATCTGCACGGCAATAACAAAAAGCAGAAATACACCAATAACAGTTACTGCAGTTGCCAAAATCCAAGACTGAGACTCATAGATTTTAACAAACGCAAGCATCATATATCCTACGGAAACAGCCACTATTATCACTAATCCTTTTGCTGACAACAGTAGTTCTGAGTTCTTTATTTTTTCATAAAGATGCTTTCTTACAGCACCACCCATAAAGTAAATCCATGCATAACTAAAGAAAAAGCCTACAATATATCCAAACTGTTTGAAAAAGACAGCGTTTAGCATATATAGTACAAACATAGCTCCAGTTAAAGCTGTACGATTTACACTATCAAATAAGATTCCAAAAACAGAAATAATAAATAATGCATACAGAAACCAAAGACCTCCATTCGGATTATTTCTTCCGATTAAAACATCTACTACAACAGTTGAATAATTAAGAGGATTCCTTGCAAACGCACCAAATAAAAGTTTAAGCAGAACAGAAATTACTGTTAAAAAGAAATATGGCACCATCAATCTCTTAGCTTTTTTTACAATTACTTGTTTCTTTTCACTAAAATTTCGCTTGTTTTCTCCTTCTAGGAATCCACTAATAAAGAAAAAAGCAGGCATATGAAAACAATATACAAAACTTTTTACAAAGCCCAAAAAAGTTGGTGTTGCCGTGGAAATAAAAGAATGACCAATGACGACGCAAAGTACAGCCATTCCACGCATTATATTTATTTCATTAAAATATTGTTTTTTACTTTTTTCCATCGTCAAGCCTTTCTCTTTCTATCTCCAAAAATTGTTCTACCCTTTGTTTTGTAGAAAGTTTGTATCTGTATTTCATGCAGTTTTCAATATACATTTCACTGTTAGAAACCACATCATTCAAATCGGATTCATCCCACTGTTTCTTCGCAATGCCAAGTTGATAATCTTTGATATAGGTGGAATTTAGCGGAACGTCTGTTGTGACAATAGGCGTTCCAACCGCAATCGCTTCTACGATGGAAATCATATTGTTGTCTTTCACCGTATTAACGAGCAACGCCTTTGACTTAGATAAAATCGGGAGTAGTTCATCGTGTGTCATCTTTCCTGTGAAAATTACATTCGGAGCAATTCCCAAAGTCTGTGCCATCCTCTGAAGTTTTTCTTTCAACTCCCCTTCGCCTATAATGAATAACTGGCATCTGGAATTGTACTGATCCAGATACTTGGCAAACTTTTCAAGGATTCCATCGATTTTCTTTCGCTCAATCAGCTGCGAACACACCACGAAACTATTATCTTTCTCAGTAGATGCTTTAAACTTATCGAGGTTGACACCATGATCGATTACATTTACATCCGTGTTCATGCAGTATTTCTTCACAAAATTCCTTGCCTCTACTGAGCGTGCAACAACCTTTGCGTTTCGCATGAAGAGTCTTGCTATAACTCCATACCATATCTTTGAAGGAATTTTCTTCATAATGGCATTATGCTTTGCAAGTTCATGCCAGATAATTGTCTTGTCTGGTGCTGCTCGATATACCATCAACGAATTCAGTGAGAATACTTCGCTCGTAATAATCAAATCGTACTCTGTACGATGTTGTTTTACATACCGATACGTCTCTGGCATAAACGGCAAGCAGTGCGGCATGCAGACTTTTTGACACTTGCACTCCCACCACAGTACCTCAAATGGATATGTTTCACTTTTTGTCGGCTTGAACGGCTCTCCTCCAACCAGCGTTACAGAATGACCCATTTCATGGAAAGCCAAGCAAAAATCATACATCATTGTGTCTTTTATTGATGCAGCTCTTTTTATATTTTTTGTTTCCGATGTGTACATAATCGGATTAATAACAAGTACTTTCATTAAATATCTCCCATCATCTACTGACAGAAGACATTTAGGCACTTAATCAATCGAATTACTGTGCTTTACTCCATCGTGAATGCAAGAACAGTCCACCCGGGATGCACGCTGTTGCAAGAACTTTATGTCTTGATTTGCGAATCAAGTCGCAAATCTTGACTCCCGCAAATCTCCCATATACAATATACTGTAGTCCACCCTTGATTCTATATCTTGTCTTTAAGTCGGACTCCATGAATTCCTCTGCTCGATGCATACACCCAACTGGCGAAGCAATATTATGCTTACGCCGATTATTGGTTAATCCATCTTCAAGATAATTTCCGACGTAAATGGCTTTATTAATATGTACCATCTCATATTTTCTAGCCATTCTAACCCAAACAAGATCTTCCCCAAGGAATTTCTCATTCGGATATTCGGGAAAAGGGAATTCCTTCAAGCAATGTGTTTTGAACACCTCTGCCTTATCTGCGCCAGTGTCATCACCGTTTACGCGCACATCGATATAGGAACCTATTTTTTCATTGACATCAAACTTCTTGCCATTGACTTTACCATCAGGGAACGCTCTGAGAAATGCATATCCACAGATATTGTTTTGTGACCTGTATTTCTTGTGAATCTTCAGTATCGACTCAACTGCATCATCTGTCACATAGTCATCTGAATCAACTATAAAGGTAAGTTCGCTGCAAATGGTCTGTATTCCTACATTTAAAGCAGTGTGTTTTCCACCATTACTCTTATAGATATACCGTATTGGAAAATCACTTTTTTCTTGTAACTGAGTAATTAGATCTTTCGTTCCATCAGTACTTCCGTCATCAACTACAAGCCACTCAAAATCTTTTACAGTTTGCTTTTGCAGTGAATCCCAGAGGCTTTGTAATCGCCCCCCGATTAAAGGTAGGGGTTAAAACTGTTATCATCATAGTTATTGTTTTCCTTATTTATTCTCCATCTGCTGTGCTGCGATATCAGCATCCACGATTTCCTCACCGGTCTTATGCTTCAGCTGCTCCTTAGAAGCTTCACTCAGACCGTTGTTGATCACGCAGTTCATATCGCAGGTGCTGCACTTATCCAAATCCTCTTTAGTAACTTTGCCGTCGCGATAATCACGGCAGATTTTCAGCTCGTACATGCTGTACGGATGCTTGGTGAAGAGAGCCTTGAACTTGTGAACGAGAACCCAGGTAGCAGGCTTCCAGATATACTTGTGCATTGCCGGAGAAACACTACCAATCATCCAGCAGTCACGGTCGCAGCAACGAACCTTTGCACGAACCGTCTCTGCTTCTGTGCTATTCCACAGCTCATCCCAAGTCTGATTGTTCAGGTTACCCATGACTTCCTTATCCTTGGTACCATTGCAAGGCATAACATCGCCATATGGGTCGATGAAGAAAGTATCAAAACTCATGTGGCAAGGCAGCAGACGCTTCTGGCCATAGATGTAATTGATCAGACCATGGTTAAAGTAAGCACGGAACCATTTCTTCGGGCTATTGCTGCGGAGCAGTTCATTGACCAAATTCTCGAAGTTCTTCGCAACCATCGGACGATCATGGATGATGTTCTTTGCCTCAACGAAGTAGAAGCTGTTATGCAGAGAAGCAGTTGCGAACTCCATGCCCATCTCATCGGAAATCTTATACAGAGGAACCAAGTCAGGAGCGTTCTTGTCCTGAACAGTCATACCAAAGCCGACATCCTTCATGCCCATCTCGCGTAATTTCTTCAATGTTCCATAACCACGTTGATATCCGTTTTGTAATCCACGAATTTCGTTGTTTGTCTGCTCCAGACCTTCAATAGAAATACGAATACCAATCTGCGGAAACTCTTTGCACAAATCAACGATACGATCCGTAAAGAAACCATTTGTCGAAATGACGATACGATCAGACTTCTTATATAACTCCCTAACTATATCTTTCAAATCTGTACGGATGAACGGCTCTCCACCAGTTATATTGGTAAAATACATCTTTGGCAATTTTTTGATAGTTTCGATGCTGATTTCTTCTTCAGGTTTTGAAGGGGCTTTATAACGATTACACATGGAGCAACGAGCGTTGCAACGATATGTAACAATAACTGTACCATTTAATTTTTTTTCGCTATTTTTTGACATTTCTACTTCCTCTATCTATTCATCTTTATATAACTTCATAATTTTTTCATAATACTCACTAATGGTGTCAAAATATATATTCTTACAATTCTCACTATATTTTTGGCATAACTCATTATTATTCCAGAAATTTTCTATCTTTTCTTTCAGATCTTTCCCGTTACCACTCTCAAACAGTTCGCCGGTCTTGCCAACTTGAATCAGTTCCGGGATACCACCAATGTTTGCTCCGAGCACCGGAGTACCATACATCTGGGATTCCATTACAGAGAATGGACAGTTCTCATACCACTCAGACGGATAAATCGAAAATCTAGCCTCACGGATAAGTTTTTCCAATTTCTCACCATTTTGAAAGCCTACGTTCTTAATGTTACTTATACCCTTGATTTCATCCTCCAATGGGCCAGTACCGGCGAAGATGAACTGTACATCCGGCATTTCCTTGCAGACCTTGATGAGTGTACAGATGCCTTTTTCCTCAGAAAAACGTCCAAAATATAGAACATAATCTTTCTTCGGAGTCACTTTCCATTCCACCCTATCGATGAAATTGTGCATCGCTATTGTCTTTTGAGCAAAAACTGGGTTACTGTCCATCTTTGTCTTCATAAATTCTGAACAACATATTATTTTATCAATATATTTATAAGTTCCTTTCAGCTTCCAAAGCTCTGCTTCCATCATTCCAATAACTGACTTCGCAGTTGAGCCATGTATACATTTACCTTTTACACAATTCATGAAATGTCCACCAAGACATTTCTCGCAATTTTGATGAATATTAGGATTGTTTAACATATGATTAGGACAGACAAGCTGATAATCATGCGCTGTAAAAACAATTTTACAATTACATCCAGATTCCTTGCGCCACTTCACAATCTCTAGGATTATAGAAGGAGTTAACTGATAATTAAAATTATTCAAATGACATACATCAGGCTTGAAATCATCTAATACTTTTCTAATCTGTATTCTTGCTTCTTTACTGTAAATTGTTTTAACAGGATATGTTAATTTACTTATCTTTGAACCACCATGGAAATCCATATCAGATGTGTAAGCATTAACTCTATTTCCAACACATCGGCCTTTGTGTTCCATACCAAAATACTGCACTTCATGACCCATTTTGATTAAATGTTCACCTAATTTAAATATGTAAGTTTCGGAACCACCATTTGGATATAGAAACTTATTTATCATCAAAATTCTCATCATTATCTCCTATATAAATTCATTGTTTCATCTGTAACAAGCTCCCAGTTGTATTTTCTGCAAATAAAATCAGTCGCTTGTTCTTTCATTTTCATAATCATCTCTGGACAATCACATGCCTTTTGAATTTTGGTGAGTAAATCATTAACATCTGACTTCTTAAATACCAATGCCTTGTCTTCTACAACTTCTGTACACTCTGGGATATTTGAAACCAAGCAACAATTTCCATAACTCATAGCTTCCAAAAGGCTCAGAGGCATTCCCTCCAGGTCTGAAGGCAATGTATATACATAAGCATTACTATATAATTCCTTCAATATCTGTCCCTGAACAAATCCTGTAAAAATAATCCTGTCATCATCTTTTGCTAAATCTTTTAATTCATTCATAAATGAATCTGTATCACTTGAACCACCGGCTATTACTAGCTTCTTATCCGTCTTAACATTCTTAAATGCCTCAACTAGATATCTGATTCCTTTTTCCGGAACTAATCGTCCTAAAAATAATATGTAAGAATCTTTTTCCAAACTATATTTTTTTGTAATCAATTCAGCTTCTTGGATTTTTGGTCTATTCACTCCATTTGGAATGAACACTGTTTCTCTTCCATACTCTTTTTTGAAATAATCCTGAACCCCTTTACTTAGCACAACAATTTCATCTGCATACTTTACAGCATTCTTTTCACCATGATGTATGAATTTTGCCCCAAAACCACTTTTCCATTTCTCACGCTGCCAATCCAACCCATGTATTGTGACAATCACTTTTTTACTAAACAGCTTTGGCAACCAAGTGAAAAATGCTGGTCCCTCAGCATGAATATGCACAACATCATATTTTCCAAAAGCACAACATAATGCCGCAAAAAAAGACGATGATACAGCCGCAAGACCTTTCTTTTCTATTGTAGGTACTGTTTTGAGCTTTATTCCTTTATATTCTTTAAGTCTTTTTGAATCATACTCAGAACCACTCACATGATGTCCGCCTCTGTTATAGCAAGTTACATTATGTCCTTGTGCAACCATCCTTGTACAAAGTTCTTCAACTACTATCTCAACTCCACCTTCTCTTGATGGAATTCTTTTTTGCCCAAACATAGCAATATTGAGTTTTTGTTTATACTTATTTCTTTGCCTGTTCACAACTTTTACACTGCTCCATCATTCTTTAATACACTTAGAATTGTTTTAAAGATAATACTTATATCCCCCTTAACACTCCACTCTCCAATATACTGGGTATCCAGCTTCACCACTTCCTCAAAGTCCGTGATATTACTTCTGCCACTCACCTGCCATAGTCCGGTCAGTCCCGGCCTGAATGACATTCTGGCTCTGTGATGTGGTTCATACTTCTCCCACTCATCGAGTGTCGGTGGTCTTGTGCCCACAAGGCTCATATCTCCCACTAGTATATTGAAGAATTGTGGGAATTCATCCAGGCTTGTTTTCCTGATAAACTGCCCAATTCCGGTTTTCTTCTTTCCGTTTGGCAGCACCTTATTGCCTATGATTCTCGGGTCGAAGTCCATCTTGAACATCATTCCGTCACCCACTTTATTCTGTGCCGCAAGCTCCTTCTTTCGCTCCTCGGCATCCATATACATGCTGCGGAATTTGTACATCTTGAATTTTCTTCCGTTTCTGCCGACTCTCTCCTGCGCGAAAAATATAGGTCCAGGCGATGCTATGTATATCATAGGACCCACAAATATCATTATGATAAGTGTGAACAGGCAGCCCACCAATCCTCCGACTATATCCATGCCTCTCTTTACCAGAAGCGCGCTGGTGTTGGCATAGTTCACGCTTGATGTGACTACGGTATAGTCGCCTATCTTTTCTATCTGCTTGTAGCCTCCCTGGGCTGTGCCATTTTTGGTTATTCCTGTATGTACCGCTATTCCCATCTCAAGGAATATATCTGCCATCCGCTCTGGATATTCATCCTCGCTACAAGGCGGGATGAGCACCTCATCCACCCACTCATCACACGCATAGTCCACTATACCATCGTGGTTTGCAACTATAGGTATGCCACATATAGTCATACCCTTCATGTCTGTATCCAGTGAAGCTGCTACTATCTTTGTATAGCCTATACAGCTTTTCTCCACTGTGCACAGTGTATCACGAAGCATGGCATCGGGTGCTATGACAAGCAGTGATTTCTTAGATGTTCCGAAACCCTTTTTCTTAAGGAAGCTCTTGAGTGCAATTCTTGCTACATATGATATTGTCACATAGATTGGAAACATGATATAAAATGATAATCGCGAGTATATATCAGCCATCTGTGTGGTGAACAGAAATAGCGCTGTCGCCAGAAATACAAGCACTGCGTGCTTGCAGGTCGATATGAATTCATCCAGATATCCGCGTTTTAGGACGTTCTTGAATGAATCTGCCATTATCTCCACAAAGAAATCTATCAGAAGAAATGCTACACCCAGTATACGGTAGTCCTTGTCCACATATGGGTTATTAAAGCCGAAGCGTATCACATATGAAATAAAAAATGCTATAACAATGCATGCGATATCTATAAGCATAAAGTCTATATGCTTTGTCCATCCTCTGCCTTTCTTTCTGTACATTCTTTCTAAATTCTCCTTATGGTATCTTTTATTTTCCTTTATACCTGTTCTAGGGGAGGTACCTTTGTACCCCCCCCCGAATATTTTTAGCCTGTTTTGTTTTTTGTATGTTTTATTCGGTTATTTGTATCTTTTTCTGTATCTAATCAGGTTTTTCAATAATATATTTTCACCCATTTTTAATTCTTTGTCAATGAATATTAGGTTTTCTTTATAATTTTTGACACTATTTCTAAATTTTTCTTCTCCCTCTCTACATGATTATACACTTTTACACTCTGTCTGCTAAATTTTCTAAACTGAAATATTCTTTTTAACATTCCCCTCTTCATCATAACAATTCTTATTTGTTCCCACAAAACCATCAATTAAAGCTAATAATATTTGTGGCTCATTTGCAAAGACTGTCATCCAAACAGAATAAAAGCCATCTCCCAAAGCAGTCATAATAATTTGCTTTTTTAAATCTTCTCTATAGCTATCTGGCGCATCTTTCATATGTAGCCATCCGTCCAATGACTCCTTTGCTTTATAATAAGCAGTATTTCTTTCTATAAGCCGCCTATCTTTATCCCCTTTACTCAAATCAGGAACATTACCAAGTTTTACTAGCTCATACGTATTGGTTGCCTTTTCTTTTAACTCACCTGTCGGATCTAATTCCATTAAAAGCTGCTCATTTACCTTTGGATAACCATTTTCATATAAGTAAGCAATTGCTGTATTATTCACATCAGGCCATAAAAAATCATCATCATTTTCAGGAGTTGTGTTAGCTGATTTTCTAGCATTACAATATTTACATCCCAACAGCAAGTTCTTCCAATCCGTTATATCTCCGCCCTTTGATTTTGATACAACATGTTCAACCTCCGGTACATGCTTAATTGGAAATTCACAATATGAACAATAATAACCTATCTTTTCACCTAAATATGGCAGTGCATCCTGATATTTTTTTATTGTATTATATGGTGATTCACCTTTATCTACTGGTCTCATTTTTCTTCACTTTCCATGCCTGTTCAGTATATTTTTGATGAACCCACGCCATATAAGCAGGATTATCACTATATTCCGCCTCTAAATCAGCCAATTCTTTGCCAAGCCTAGCTATATCGTCTTGAGTCTTGGCCTCTTTCAAGGCTGTATAATATTTTGAGGCTGCTTCGTATATCTTTCGTTTTCTCTCACTATATTGAGGCAATTCTACGCCCATAACATCTTCAGCTATATCTTCCAATCCTTCTCCGGAATACTCACTATCTAATGGCTGATCCAAAGTAATAAGCTCTCCTTCATCCAAAGATTGAATAATAAAAGGAGAATGCGTAGCACATATAAACTGTATTCTAGGAAATTGTTCTTTCAGAATTCCTATAATACGTTTCTGCCATGTAGGATGCAAACTCAAATCAATTTCATCTATTATAACAATTCCAGGTGTCATTTTGAGTGCATCACCCTTTAGATAAGGATTCAATATGCACATTCGCGTAGCTATATCAAGTACCATCTTTATTACATTTCTATAACCATCACTCAACAGCTGAAACGGAAGGATTGTTCCATCTGCTGTTTTTAATGCAATAATATCATCCTCATATTTGGTCGAAGATATAATTTCTTCTCCCGGCTTCAATTCATCACAAAATGCATCATTAACAGCCTTTAAAATTGCCTCATATGCAGGAAATAATTTTCCCCCATTTTCTTCTAGTGAAACAGCTTTAAGAGTATCAATATAACGAAATGCAATTTCAAGTCCATGTTGCGAATCCAAACAATGATTATATGCGTCAGTCCTACTAAATACACCTTTTATATTTGTTTTCTTATTTCCATCTTTAAAAAGGCGTGCTGTACTCAAATAAAGCACTAATGGAAGAACCACTTTACTATCCGAGTGATTCGCATTAGATATTTTATTTTCCCATTCAATTACAGCTGGCTGCATCGGATTAGAACCACCAAATTTAGTTCTTGCATCTTCTTTTAAAATAACTCGTCTAAATTCAATATTGTTCTCTGTATTATTTCCGCCCCACTGCGCCTTGCAACTTACTTCACACGGATACTGTGCAATTGATCCTGTCGTCAAAATCATGCTATCATCTGAAATCAACGTTTTTCTTCTTGCATCGGTTGACTTTATATTATATACAAACCGTGAAGGTACATAAGTCTTGTAAGCTGCAAGATAAGCTCCCAGCATCACATTAGCAGCCTCCAATACGGAAGTCTTACCAGAACCATTTTTCCCAGCAAAAACATTCATTCTTGGATTGAGCACAAATTTTTTATTATCAAATCCTCTATAATTTCTAAGGCCTAACTCTTGAATTTTGAACTCACACATTTTATCCGCTACCTTTAGCCCTTCCTCATTTTATATTAACTATATCATTTTTTTATTATCACAGCAACCTTTCCGTAACACTACAGAAATTTTTGATGTATAAATGATGTAAACATCATTTTTTATACACTTTTCAGGAAATATTTACTTCTCGAACAACCTCTGCTTCCTCTCTATCATCTCATCAATTCTTGCGATATACTGCCCTACATCCTTGACATTCTCGCATCTGTCGATGCGGTGTGTGCCATCCGGATTCGGTACGGGCCAGACACGCTTGGTGCTTGCTCCGGCTCCGCAGGCCACGATGGTCTGCTTTTCCTCCATGATCAGTATGTTGTATACGCCGGCCTTGCCCTTTGCCGCATAGCCCACATTCTCCATATTGCCTGCCATGCCCTTCTGCCTGTAGAGGTAGTATGGCTCAAGCCCCATCTGCTTACAGTAGGCTGCGCAGAGATCCATATGCTCCTGAGTGTTGACCATCTGCATATCACTGTAGCGGTCCTTGAAGATGGTGAGTCTTGCAGCTCGCTTTACTGCGAGTGAGTGGATGGTGACGTTGTCAGGTGCCAGCTCCTTCACGAGCTCCATTGTGTGCCTTACATCATCAAGTGTCTCCTCCGGAAGCCCCATAATAAGGTCCATGTTTATGTTGTCAAAGCCCAGCTTGCGCGCAAGCTTGAAGCTTTGTATCGTATCGTCTACCGTGTGGTGTCTTCCTATTATATCAAGTGTCTGCTGCTTCATAGTCTGTGGATTTACCGATATACGGCTGATGCCGTTTTTCTTCAGTGCCAGGAGCTTTTCTCTCGTGATGGAGTCCGGTCTGCCCGCCTCCACAGTAAATTCCAGGCAGTTCTTTAAATCAAAGCTGCATTTGATTTTTCTGATAAGCCTGTCAAGCTGCGCAGGGCTTAGTGTGGTCGGTGTGCCGCCTCCTATATATATGGAATTTAGCTTCTTGTGGTAGAATTTCTGTGCCGTGTAGTCTATCTCCTTCTCGAGTGCGTCGAGGTAATCGTCCACGCGGTTTTTCCACACACCGAGCGGATATGAGGTAAACGAGCAGTATGCACAGGTGCTCGGGCAGAATGGTATGCCTATGTACAGGCTGTAGCCATTGTCATAGTCCACCTTGTCGAGCAGTGCCTTCTCACGCTTTGCTATGCCTATTGAGAGGTCGATTTTCTCATCGCTTGCGAGGTAGGTTTCCTTCAGATAGTCGTAGGTTTCCTTATCGTTCATTCCGTCCTCTATGCACTTCATGGCTATCTTGGTCGGTCTGATGCCTGAGAGTGTGCCCCACGGAAGGCTCTTTCCTGTGCCCTTTTCTATCATGGAATACAGGGCGAGCTTGAGGCGGTTTTTAGTCTCCTTGCGGTCTGTGCTGTCTACGGATATTTTTGTGCAGATACTTTTTCCGGCTGTTTTAATATCACTTTCGTCGGCTTGCTGCATATCACCTGTCATGGAATTATTTAAAATTTCCTTATCCGGATTTTCTCTATCGCCCTTATCATTGACCCTATTTATCATCCACTCCACCGTAATCTGATCGCCCACATAGTCTATCTTAAATACCTGTGAGGCATCCGCAAATTCCTTTACGCCATCATCTGTCATCTCGTGGTGCGTGCAGGCTAAGTTTTTCCCCTCTACCTCATCAGGTGAGCAGCTATAGTACATCTGCACATCCTCCTGTGGGAAGAACTCCTTGAGCAGTGAGTGCACATCATATTCAAAATCCGGTTTATTAAATACTACTACTATCATAAGTAAGGGTTATACATCCTCTCGTTTTCTATGGTTGTTGTGTCGTTGTGGCCCGGGTACACCTCTGTATGCTCAGGCAGTGTCATGATTTTTTCCTTCACTGTGCGCACGAGGTCTGACATGCTGCCACCCTTGAAATCCGTACGTCCGATTGAGCCGCAAAACAGTGAGTCTCCTGTAAAGATCACGTCCTCATACGGGAAATAATAGCAGCAGCCGCCCGGTGTATGTCCCGGTGTGTGAAGCACTACTATGTGAAAGCCTGCGATGTCAAGCTCCTGCTTATCCTTCAAAAATACATCTGCATAAAAGGTTTTTGACTGGCCCATCATGTAGCTGACATTAAGCTGCGGGTCATCGAGTGTGGCTTTGTCTGCCTCATGGATATATATCTTGATGCCGTAGCGGTCTGCGAGCGGCTTTGCATCCGTGGCATGGTCAAAGTGTCCGTGTGTGAGCAGTATTGCTACTGGCTTTGCGCCTGACTCGTCCACCTTTTTGGCGAGCTGTTTAGCACACGCGCCCGGGTCTATTATTATCATTTCCTTTGTCTTTATATTGGTGACAAAGTAGCAGTTGGTCTGCACCGGTCCCACTACGAAGTGGTCTATCTTCATATTTACCATATGAGTGTACTCCTTGTCTGTTATATGTTATGCTTCACGCAAGAACCACCGGGATTTAGCCGGTGGTCCTCTCTACGTCTATTACACTTTCTATCTGTCTGAGCTTCTCCACTAGAACCTTTATCTGGTCCCTGCCTTTGATATTGAAAAATACCTCGATTGTAGCGATGCCCTGCTTGCTGGTCTTGGACTGGATACCACTGATATTGATTTCCTTCTCGGTAAATATCTTTGTGATATCTACGAGCAGTCCCGGCCTGTCATGACAGAATATCTTTAGGTCTGCCTGATACTCAGCACCGTTGTCCATGAGGGCTGTATCCTGCCACTCTGCTTCTATGAGCCTGTCCTTTTCTATCTTGGACAGATTGATGATATTCACGCAGTCTGTCCTGTGGATGGAGATGCCTCGGCCTCTTGTAACAAAGCCCACGATTTCATCTCCCGGAACAGGATTGCAGCACTTCGAGAAGTGCACAGCCACGTCATAGAGTCCGTGTACCACAATACCGCTCTTTGACTTGTGCTCGGGCTGTGTGCCTGCTGCCGCCTGCTGCTTTTCTGCGATGCTGCCAAGCACATCTGCATCTGTCACCGGCACCACATGATCCTTCTTGTACTCATCGTACATCCTGTTGACTATCTGGCTCTCCTTGAGTCCGCCGTGACCGACGGTTGCAAGGCATGAGTTCCAGTCGTGGAAGCCGTATTTGCGGCGTATTTTCTCCTGATACTCAGGCTTGTTTATCTCAGCAAAGTTGATGCCCTTTGCCTTGGCATAGGCTGCTATCAGATCCTTGCCGTGCTGTATATTCTCCTCCTTGAGCTCACTTCTGAACCACTGGTTGATCTTGTTCTTGGCCTGTGTGCTCTTTACGACCTTGAGCCAGTCACGGCTTGGTCCCTTGGAGTTCTGTGAGGTGATTATCTCTATCTGGTCACCGTTTTTGATGACATAGTCTATCGGCACCAGCTTGCCGTTTACCTTGGCACCGACCATCTTGTTGCCGACCGCAGAGTGTATGCTGTAGGCAAAGTCTATAGGTGTAGAGCCCTTTGGCAGGTTCTTTACATCGCCGGACGGTGTGAATGCAAATACATTGTCGGAGAATAAATTTAAATCACTCTTTAATAAAGTCATAAACTCCTTATTATCCGACATGTCCTGCTGCCACTCGAGTATCTGGCGCAGCCAGCTGAGCTTCTCCTCCTCGGTGACAGTGGTGGTAGTGGCATTGCCGTTGTTTGTTTCCTTGTACTTCCAATGTGCCGCGATACCGTACTCAGCTGTACGATGCATCTCATAAGTACGTATCTGTATCTCAAACGGCTGTCCGCTCGGACCTATGAGTGTCGTGTGAAGCGACTGGTACATGTTCTGCTTCGGCATGGCAATATAGTCCTTGAAACGGCCCGGTATAGGCTTATACTTCTCATGTATGATACCAAGCACTGCGTAACAGTCCGGTATGGTATCCACCAGAATCCTGATGGCAAAGAGGTCATATATCTGGTCTATCGTCTTGTCCTGATTGACCATCTTCTTATATATACTGAAGAAATGCTTTGCCCTGCCGTATATCTCAGCCTTGATGCCGGCATCTGTAACATACTTCTTGACATCGTTTACCAGGCCCTGGATGTAGGTATCGCGCTCTGTCTTTCTGAGGGCTACCTTCTCTACCAGATCGTAGTAGGCATCCGGATAGAGGTACTTCATACAAAGGTCCTCGAGTTCTATCTTTATCTTGCTGATACCAAGTCGCTGTGCGATAGGGCAGTAGATATCCTGTGTCTCTCTGGCGATACGCTGCTGTGCCTCCTTGGACTGGTACTTGAGTGTACGCATATTGTGCAGTCTGTCTGCCAGCTTTATGAGGATGACTCTGATATCCTTTGCCATGGCGAGAAACATCTTGCGCAGATTCTCAGCCTGCATCTCAAGCCTGTCCGCATTCTTGTCCTTCGGATCCTTGGTGCTGTCTGTCAGATGCAGGTGCTTTAACTTCGTGACACCATCCACCAGATGTGCGACATCGTCTCCAAACTCCGCACGCATCTCATCCATGGTCATGATGGTATCCTCCAGCACATCATGGAGCAGTCCTGCTGCAATTGTTTCCTTATCCAGCTCGAGCTCGGCGAGTATTATGGCAACACACAGCGGATGTATGATATAAGGCTCTCCTGACTTACGCGCCTGACCCTTATGAGCATCATAAGCTACCCTGTAGGCTTTGTCCACAAGGCTTGTGTCATCCGACGGATGGTACTTTTTGATTTCCTTTTTAAGCTCATCGTAAAGCTCCTCCGGGCTCGTAAAATCCTTTGTTCCCCTTATACCGCTGGTATCTGAGCGAAATTTGTCCGCTATTTTTTCTAATTCTTCTGTTGAGTAATCTGCCAATAGTCTCACCTCGATTGTAGTGTATCTTTAGTAGCCATTATATTTTATTTCTTTAAAAATTGCAATCTCATGTTGTTAGCCGATAACCATCTTTACTCCGCCATACATACCGGCTGAGTTGCCGAGTGTGGCAAGCTTTATCTCTGTCTCACGGCTTGCATGGAAAGCATACTCTTTATAGTACTTTGCTGCTGTATCGATGATGATGCTGCCTGCCTTTGAAAGGCCTCCGCCGACAACAAATACCTCAGGGTCCATGACGCATGCTACTGCTGCCATTGCCTTGCCGAGAAGCTTCATAGACTGCTCTACTGCCGCAATGCCCGCTGCATCTCCTGCCTTTGCCGCATCGCATACATCCTTGGCTGTGAAGCCTGCATTTAAATCAAGCTTTGTTGCCACATCCCTGTGTGCTGCAATGTATCTCTCTGCTACTCTTACAAGTCCGTTTGCTGATGCATACTGCTCTAAGCAGCCCTTCTTGCCGCAGCCACAGCACTCTGACTCATCATCTACCATAGGCATATGTCCTATCTCTCCGCCTGCTCCGTTTACTCCAGCTACGATTCTGCCTTCGCGGATGATTCCTCCTCCTACGCCTGTGCCGAGTGTGATCATGACTACATCCTGATGACCCTTTCCGCCACCCTGCCACATCTCACCGAGTGCAGCTACGTTGGCATCGTTTCCGGCCTTTACCTTGATGCCGCCGCACAGTACTGAGAGTGACTGTGCCACGTTGAACACGCCCCAGCCGAGGTTGACACATCTTAATACTGTTCCGTCATCCTTTACTGGTCCCGGCACTCCCATGCCTATACCCTCGATGTCCCCCATCTCGATGCCATGCTTCTCGTTATTCTCCTTGATGGATGCTGCGATATCAGGCAGGATGAGCTCGCCGGAATTCTCTGTGCGTGTAGGAATCTCCCATGTATCGACAAGCTTTCCTGTAGTCTCGAAAAAGCCTATCTTTACAGTTGTTCCACCTATATCTACTCCATATGCATATTGTTTCATTTTTCGTCCTCCAAATCGTTAAACTATGTTTATATTTTATTGCCTAATTGCATATTTTTCAATGTTTTTCATTGTTTTTTATGTTTTTTCTATATATAGAAGCGTTTATATCATCATCCATATGCCCGCTATTTGTAAATCCAAGCTTTTTGGCAAGGCGTACCGATGCTGTATTTCTCTCATCTATCCGGCAGTAAAGCTCTTCAAAGTCTGTGTTTTCGCGCGCGTAGTCTATGATGAAGCGGCACACCTCCGTGGCATAGCCTTGGTTCCATAATTCCGGCGCTATCATATAGCCCAGTTCATCATGCTCAAGCCCTGCCCTGCCTATCAGCGTCCCTGTTTCCCTGGAAAATACAAGCCACATGCCATACTCGTAAAAGCCATACATGTTCTCGATGTATGCTTTCTGGTATTCAAGCTCTGTCTCGTAGTCGTAAAGCGGTTCCACAAAGTCTGTCATGCCGGGCTTGTCATAGAGCTCATAGAGCGCAGGAAGGTCTGACAGGGACAGCTCACGTATCAGACACCTGTCTGTCTCGCCGATGTCCCACGGGATGTGATTATACCGCCTGCGCACCCGCTCCAGATACTCAATATCAAGCTCTGCAAGGCTCTCGACTGCATAGCGCGTGCCGCACTGCGGTTCTCCTACTGATGCTATGCCGAGTGAGTCAGCTATTTGCTTCTGATGCCTGTTTGATACTATCCAGATGCAGTCGGTGGGAGCAGATGTCATCTCTACTGCACGCTTCCACTGTGGCTTAAATATCTCGTCATGATAGTAAAAAGAGGCAAGTTTTGCGCTTGCCTCATCAATAATTATTATCATTAAACTGTCTCCGGCTCCGGATAGTCCACTCCGAAGGTCTCAACTGTAACTGTCTTCATGACCTGAGCCTCAAGTGGTTTGTCCATGTAGTCTGTGCGCACCTCTGCGATCTTGTTTACCACATCCATGCCCTCGATTACCTTGCCGAATGCCGCATACTCACCGTCGAGATGTGGTGCATCCTGATGCATGATGAAGAACTGGCTGCCTGCTGAATCAGGTATCATGGTACGTGCCATTGAAAGTACACCGGCTGTGTGCTTTAAGTCATTTTTGAAACCGTTGTGTGTGAACTCACCCTTGATTTCATAGCCAGGGCCGCCTGTACCGTTTCCGTCAGGATCTCCGCCCTGGAGCATGAAGCCCTTGATTACACGGTGGAAGCATACTCCGTCATAGAAGTTATGATTGATTAAGCTGATAAAGTTGTTTACTGTGTTTGGTGCGATTTCCGGATAAAGCTCCGCCTTGATTACATCGCCGTTTTCCATTGTGATTGTTACGATTGGATTCTGTGCCATTATTTTTCTCTCTTTCTTTTATAATATTATGAGGCTTGGAGAATATCCATTCCCCGCAATTATTAAATATTGAATTAATTTCTACCCGATTGATTTTACCTGATTTTACTTACTCAGAGCCTCTACCACCTTTGGAAACTCCATGAAGTGCGATGCCTTCACCAGTATGGTGTCGCCCTCCTTCACATATGAAAGGAGCTCCTGTGTCATGGTCTCCCTATCCTCGAAATAGTGGATGTCTACATCGGACGATTTTTCTGCGGCTCCGGCTGCATATTCCTTTGCCAGCTCTCCTGCGGCAAAAAGTGTATGGATATGATTCTCTCCAACTGCTTCGCCTACCTCATGGTGCAGCTTTTTCTCATCGCTTCCCAGCTCTCCCATGTCGCCAAGCACTGCTATTGTCCTGCCCTTTGCATGTGAAAGCACCTCGATAGAGGATTTCATGGATACAGGATTTGCATTGTAGCAATCATCTATCACTGTCATGCCGTGTGTTTTGATAAAATTGGTACGCCCTGCGATTGTCTCTGCTTTCTCGATTCCTGACTTTATCTCAGCTATTGTGAGGCCAAGCTGCAATCCGACAGCTGCTGCCGCCATGGCATTGTATACATTGTGCTCTCCCGGGATGTGGATGTGTGCATCAAACTCACCCTCCGGAGTGACAAAATGAGCCTTCATGCCGTCAAAGCCCAGGTTTTCAATATTTGTGGTATATACTGATTTATGAACGCCTGAAGCCGATTCCTTGCCATAGTATATGGCAGGCTTTCCATTTACAGTCTGCACTGTGGCCAGCTTGTCGTCATCTGCATTCAACACGGCGACCGCATCCGGCATCATATGCTCAAAGCACTCTGTCTTGGCTTTAAGCACACCATCCCTGTCGCCCAAAAACTCCAGATGGCAGTAGCCGATATTGGTGATGACCATGACATCCGGGCAAGACATAGTAGAAAGTCTGTGCATCTCGCCAAAATCAGATATACCCATCTCAAGCACCGCTACCTGATGGCTTTCCCTGATTCCGAAAATGGTGAGTGGCAGGCCTATCTCATTGTTGAAATTGCCTGCAGTCTTGTGAACGCTGTATTTCTGCTCAAGGACTGATGATATCATCTCCTTGGTGCTGGTCTTGCCAACACTTCCGGTGATACCCACCACCTTGATATCAAGGCTTTTTCTGTAAAATGCCGCGAGCTTTTTCATGGCATCGGTAGTTGATTCAACAAGCACATATGGGCCTGCCGGATCCGTCAGCTCATGCTCAGAGAGCACAATTGCCGCCCCCTGCTCAAACACAGTCGGAATGAATTTGTGTCCGTCCACCCTTTCTCCCTTTATTGGGATAAAAAGATAGCCCTCCTTCACCTGTCTGCTGTCTATGACGGCGCCGGTGATTGTCGTATCAAGCAGTGTCTCATCGCCTATGTATGTGCCCTCGCAGGCCTTTGCGATATTTGCAAATGTAAGATTCTTCATGTACTTATCCGACATGCTACACCTCATATTTTTTCAAAGATATGTCAATCAGATGCTCACAGAACTGATTAAAGCTCATACCGATAACCGCTGCCTCCTGTGGCAGAAGACTGGTCGGAGTCATGCCTGGCAGTGTGTTTGCCTCGAGGCAGAACATCTCATTTTTGTCATTGAGCAAAAAGTCTGAGCGTGAATATGTATCAAGCCCGATAACACGCGCAACCTCCTCGGCATAGTGCTGCATATCCTTTGTCACCTGCTCAGGAAGCTCGGCCGGACATGTCTCTACTGTACTGCCCGCCTTGTATTTATTCTTATAATCGTAGAAGCCCTCCTTCGGTGCAATCTCTATAATAGGAAGAGCCTTTCCCTCGATAACGCCGACAGAGAACTCCCTGCCCTGTACAAATTCCTCGATAACCAGCTCATTTTCCCACTTGAAGGCATCGTCAAGTGCCGCCTTGAACTCTGCCGCATCCCTAACGATGGTGACACCTATGCTTGAACCACCGCAGCATGGCTTTACAACGCATGGAAGTGTCAGGTCAAGCTTTGTGATATCGTCCTGTCTGGTCGCTCTTGTCATGGAAATACCCTTTGGAGTAGGGATACCGTTTGCAAGGAAGAACTGCTTTGAGGTCTCCTTGTTCATGGCGATGGCTGAGCTTAAATAATCGCTGCCTGTATATTTGACACCGAAGAGGTCAAATGCTGCCTGTATCTTTCCGTTCTCTCCGTTTTCTCCGTGGAGAGCCATGAAAACAATGTCCGCCATCTGACACATTTTGATGACATTTGGTCCGAAGAAGCAAGGTGACTGGTCCTTTCTGGAAGCCTTTACCTTTGCGAGGTCAGGTGCCTCTGTCGGAATATCGCTGACCTGCACGCTTATCTCGTCCGCGCGGTCAAATATACCAGTCAGATCCTCCTCCCTGTCACTATATCCCATAAATACATCCAATAATATAACTTTGTGGCCGTTCTCTTTGAGCGCCTTAGCTACCATGCTTCCTGTCTTGAAGGAAACATCTCTCTCTGTGCTGAGCCCTCCGGCAAGTACTACGATGTTCATTTTTGTCCTCTTTTCTTTGATTGAATTATCATGCTTTGGTTTAATTAAACACAATGCAATACTTCTTTTTTAAAGCTATGAGTAATCAACATAATTTTTCCAAAATTATAACACCATTTGTGTAAAAAAGAAAGACCGGTTGCCCGGTCAAAAAAGAAATTCTCATTTTATTTTAAACTGTGTTGGCTTCCAGCAGCTGTATCATTCTCATAAATACCATCCGCCCGTGCAAATCATCCTGTGAAAGTGATTCTCCGTACTTCAATACTAATAATCGGCACTGATAAAAATTCAGCTCAGGATTGCCAAAAAGCAAAATCCGCAAGGCTGCATTTTCCAGGTAATTGTGTATATTTCCCACCTCAATAAATATATCTACGATATCATCGAGGTTAATAAGTCCTTTCTGTTCATAATAAATTCTTCCCAAATATTTCATCCCTCCATCGACTTTATTTTTCGTAGAACTTCTTTTTTTGTCTTTCTTTTGAAATTTTGTCGTCTTTGCGAAATTTCCCTCTTTGTTTTTGTTGGTGGATTCATTTTTCCATATAATATATCAATATTCTAGGCGCGTTACGCGCTTGTATTTTGAAGATTTCTATTAGAAGCTTCAATATTGATATGTGATTAGCAGTTTTCGACAAAATACGACATGGTTTTAGGTTTAATTTAGTTGGTTTTTGTTTAATATTGCTCTTTTTATATCAGAATTTTTGTAATGATAAATTTGTACTATATTTTGAGGTTTTGTTCTAATTATTTCATTTTTTTAAATTTAATCCAAAATTTATTTGAAAATAATTTTGACATGATTAGAAATAAATGTTAAACAGAAACTGAGCACTGCAAGCATAAAAAACCGGCAGCCAATGGCTGCCGGTTTTCGGTGAAAGAAAGGTTAAATTATGATGAAAAACAAGAGTCTAACATTCCGGTTCGATAAGTCCGTATGTATGTCCTTTTCTCTTGTAGACTACATTTACTTCGTCATTCTCTGCATTTCTGAATACGAAGAAATCGTGGCCTGAGAGCTCCATCTGGATGCATGCATCCTCAGGATACATAGGTTTCATACCAAATCTCTTGGTACGGACAATCTTGATTTCCTCGTCCTCTGCATCGTCTGCCTCCACGAAATCATCCTGGAATATCGCCGGTGCATACTTCTTTGCGGAAATCTTGGTTCTGTATTTGCGAAGCTGTCTCTCGATTACTTCCTCTACGAGGTCAATTGATACGTACATATCATTGCTGACCTGCTCTGAACGGATAACATGTCCCTTTGCCGGGATAGTAACCTCGATTTTCTGTCTATCCTTTTCTACGCTGAGTGTAACGTATACGTCTGTGTCCGGTTTAAAAAACTTCTCCAGCTTTGACAGCTTCTCCTCTACTGCCTGCTTAAGCCCCTCTGTTAATTCGATGTTTTTTCCTGAAATTGTTATTCTCATGATGTCCAACCCCTTTATCGTTTATTTGATACGTTGTCTGTATCATGTAAATATTATACCATAAATTTCGTTTTCATCAATCATTTTTATGCAATTTATATAAATAATCAAGGGTTTATTTACGGTTTTTCGCGAAATCGCTTGATTTCGCTATGATTAGGGATTTCATCAGAATAAAAAACATCAAGTCGAGTGATTTTTTATACACTATCGCAACATTTCTCAACTACAACAGCACATCTAAGCTATCACAACGTTTCTAAGCTACCACAGCGCATCTAACCTATCCCAGTGCCTCAAGCTGAGAGGAAAGCTCCTCCCACGCCTCCATATCAATAAGAATTTCTTCCTCGAGAGCGTCTATCTCGTTTTGGATTTCCGTGAGCTTTGAGTAGCTTGACTGATACTCCGGCTTCATGAGCTCAGCCTTGAGCTCATCGAGCTTTGCTTCCTTGACCGCCAGGTCCTCCTCGGCCTTTTTGACCTTTTTTTGTATCTTTGAGCGCTCCTTGCCCGGGTTGTAGTATGCCTTGCCGGTTGATGAGACAGCCATTCCGCCTGCCTGGGCTGCGCTATTTGCATTGGTGCTTTCGCCCACATTACCTGCTGCACCGGTTTGTGACGTGCTCCGTTTTACATCACTGCCTGTCTGACTGCTGCCGTTCTGGCTTATCGCGCCGCCAAATATTGCATTGCCTCTGTATACATTTTTGCTTTCCTCAGCCTCACGATCGAGCTTTTCCTGATACTGCTCATAGCCAAACTGATAGAGATTGGTCGTGCCATCCTCGAACACAAGCAGCTGTGTGGCTACCTTTTTCACAAAATATCTGTCGTGTGATACAAAAATCAGTGTGCCCTTGTAGTCCTTAAGCATGCTCTCCAGCGTTTCCTTGCCTACGATATCCATATGGTTAGTTGGCTCATCGAGCACGAGCACGTTCGGTCTGGTCTTTAAAATCTTGCAAAGCGCCAGTCTGACTTTTTCTCCTCCTGAGAGCATATTTACGTTCTTGAACACGTCATCCCCTGAAAAAAGGAAGGCTCCGAGTGCATTTCTGGCCTCGGTTTCCGTGAGATTCGGATACTCATCCCAAAAATCATCGAGCACAGTCTTGTTGCTTGTATACATGGCCATTTGCTGGTCGAAATATCCTATCTGCACGTTGGTTCCAAAGCGGTACTCGCCTGAAAGCGCAGGGATCTTACCCACGATAGTCTTTAAAAATGTCGATTTTCCAAGTCCGTTTCCGCCGAGTATGCCAAGCTTTTCGCCTCTTTTCAAATCAAGCGACACTACGGAGAGCGGATGGTCATAGCCGATTGCAAGCTCTGATGTATAAAGCACATCGTTTCCGGTCTCCTTTTCGGGCTGGAAATTGGCATGGAAGGTCTTGTTGTCGTACTTGTCCGGCGCCTCGATAATCACCATGCGGTCGATAGCCATCTGCTTTGACTGCGCCATGGATGTCTTGGTCGGCTTGCCCTTGAAGCGCGTAACCATACGCTGCAAACGCTCTATCTCCTTCTGCTGGGCGATGTGATCCTTCATCTGCTTGTCGTAGTTTTCCTTTTTGCGGGCGATAAAATTGGTATAATTGCCCGGATAGCGCCTTGCTGTGCCGTACTCTATCTCGTATACCACATCTACCACATTGTCGAGAAACATACGGTCATGGGATACGACAACCACTGCCTTCGGGTACGACTTCAGATAGCCCTCAAGCCACTCAATCGTCGTGACATCGAGGTGGTTGGTCGGCTCGTCCAAAAGCAGTATGTCAGGCTTTGACAAAAGCAGCTTTATGAATGCTATCTTGGTCTGCTGCCCACCGGAAAAGTCACGGATTGGCTTTTTGCGCTCATCGTCAGAGAAGCCGAACTTGCGGATCATGACCTCATATTCCTTCTCATAATAGTAGCCGCCATCATCCTTGAAGGCTTCCTCCATCGCTGTATATCTGGCTACCTTTTCATCGGAATAATCATGCTCGAGCTCTGCAGCCGCGCGCGCAAGCTCTGCCTTTCGCTCGTCCATTTTCACGAAGCATTTGCGCACCTCCTGCTCGAGTGTCACATCAGGATCATCAAACGCAATCTGCTTCAGATACCCTATCTCCGGGTTTCCTGCCTTTGCAATAAATGCGCTCTCATCGCTGTCGAGCTTTTCCATCTCAACCTCTCCTGAAATGAGCTTTAAAAGTGTTGTCTTGCCACAGCCGTTTCTGCCGACTATCGCTATCTTTTCTGTGTTTCTGATTTCAAAATCTATACTATGCAAAATGACGTCGTCGCCAAATGCGACAGCGCCATTACTTATCTGGTAGAGCATATACTATCCTTTCATGCTTATGCCTGCTGCTTAATTGTTAGCCATAATGTAGTTAACAAACTGTGTTGCAGTACGTCCCGAAATGCCACCGTGGCTGAGCTCCCACTTGTTTGCCTCCCTGCACAGCTCCTCGTCTGAAAGTGTGCAGCCGCTCTTTCTCGCAAGCTCTGTTACGATGTTGAAGAACTCCTTCTGCGATGGCTTTGAGTAGCTGATTGTCACACCAAAACGGTTTACAAGTGACAGCTTCTCCTCAACTGTATCTGAGTGGTGCTTGTCATTGCTGTTGTCCTGGTCATTACGGTCATTCCATGTCTCCTTGATCAGGTGACGGCGGTTAGAGGTTGCATAAATCAGTATGTTGTCAGGCTTTGTCTCCACGCCACCCTCGATAACTGCCTTTAGGAACTTGTACTCAATCTCATGCTCCTCGAATGAGAGGTCATCCATATATATGATAAATCTGTAGTTTCTGTTTTTGATTGCTGCGATAATCTTTGACAGATATTTAAACTGATGCTTGTATATCTCAATCATGCGCAGTCCGTCATCATAATACTGATTGACAATAGCCTTGATGCTTGTTGATTTTCCGGTTCCGCTGTCTCCGAAAAGCAGCACATTGTTGGCCTTTTTGCCCTGTACAAACGCTTCTGTATTGTCTGTGAGCTTTTTCTTCTGGATTTCATAACCGATCAGGTCATCGAGCATGACCGCATCCATATTGTTGATTGGCATGAAGGAGAAGCCCCCGTCCAGATGCTCCTCAATCCTGAATGCCTTGTTGAGCCCAAACATGCCGACTCCGTATGCCTTGTAAAAGCCTGTTACCACATCAAAGAACTCCTGCTCGTCCTTAGCTGCCTCAAGCTTCTTGCTCAGCGCCCTTACCTTCTCGCTGACATTGTGATTGTACATAAGGTCCTTTTTCACAATGGCCTTATAATTGCTGATCTGTGTGAAGCAGTCTATTCCGAGTGCTGACTCGATTGGCTTGAAATCATAATCGAAAAGCTTCTTAAAAATCCTGAAATCGTTTGCCACAAGCCCGTTTACGCTGCCATCACTGGCTCCGACCTTCTCACAGGTGATGGAAAACGGATTCTCACTCATCATAAGGAAGAAAGTGAGATAGTTGTGCCACAGATTGTCATCAAAACCATAGTCTGTCGCTACCTTTAGGATTCTCTTGACCTGTGTATTGATGTCGCGCACAAGCTCTGTCTTGTTGTACTCGCCCACCTCAAACTGCTCAAAGAGCTGTCCCAATTTATAAAGTATCTCATCCTGAGATAAATCTCCGTACATAAGTAATTTTGATATTTCCTGATACATGGCTGTTCCTCCTGGTTTTGCCTTGTTTTCGCTGCTAACAAATTATTATAAACACTGCGTCTCGATTTTGCAAGAGCTTGTGTGCCTCTCTTCACGTAAAAAGGCGGAGCTAAAACTCCACCTTTATTGTTGTGCCACGCCCCACCTCGCTGTCGAGCGTCAGCCCTGCATCATGCAGCTCCACTATATGCTTTACTATCGCAAGCCCAAGGCCTGTACCGCCGGTCTCCTTCGAGCGGCTCTTGTCCACTCTGTAGAAGCGCTCAAAGACGCGCTCCTGCTGATCCTTTGGGATGCCTATGCCGTTGTCCTCGACCGTGAGAACTGTCTTGCCACCGAGCTTGTGCACCGTCACATTTACAGTGCCGCCCTCATTGTTGTAGCGGATAGCATTCTGGCATAGATTCTCAACGAGCTCCGTGAGAAGCTGCCTGTTGCCTCGTACCATACAGTCAGTGCCGTCAAAATTGAGTGCTACTTTTCTCTGCTCGGCATTCACCTGTAGATTTTCCATGCAGTCCTTGACCAGACCGTACAGATCAAGCTGTTCAAAGCCCTGCTGCGCCTCGCTGGAATCAAGCTCCGAGAGCTTTATGATATCATTGATTAAGGAAAGCAGGCGCTGTGCATTTCTTCTGATTTCAGTGGCAAAATGAATCTGCTGCTCCTTTTCGACCATGCCGTTTTCTATGAGCTCTGCATAGCCGGAGATGGCTGTAAGCGGAGTCTTTAGCTCGTGTGACACATTGGCTGTGAAGTCCTGTCTGCTCTTTGCCGCGGCAAGTACGCCCTCATGCTGTATCCTTATCGCATTCATGAACGGCACGAGCTCCTTGTATTCTGTCTTTTTCTGGATGACAGAGGCCTGCTCCAGGTTGCCTGCGAGTGTCTCGATTGGCTTCATGAGCTTTCTGGTCAGGCTCTTGGCGAGAACCACACATATTCCTACTATGATAACCGTCACTATAAGCATGGCAGGTATACTGCTTGCAAACATGTTCCAGATACTTCTTGCTGCAATAGAGACACGCAGTACCGTTCCATCATTGAGCTTTATGGCATGATAGAAGGTATTGCTGTTCATGGTGGCTGATGTTCTCACGCTGTCTCCCGTACCTTTATCAAATGCTGATTCAACTTCCGGTCTATTGCCATGATTTTCAAGTTTTTTCACATTATTTTGATTGTCATACAGCACTGTGCCGTCCTTATCAATCCAGGTGACACGAATACCCTCCACGTCAATCTGCGGAATTTCATTTATATTCTGTTTTAGTATTCCGGTGCTTTCTATTGTCTCTGCCATGACCTGCAGGTCTTCCTTTACCTGCTTCTGAAAGAGGTAATAGTTGATTACTGTCATGGAAACCATAGTGGCAATTGCTACAAAAAGTGCTGTTGCTACCAGATAGTAATTAATCTTCTTTTTCATGCTGTACGCTCCGCTTATGTATATTAGAAATCATTATAACAGCTATTATTCTATAACATAGCCCACATTTCTGACTGTCTTTATCCTGCTGCCATAGTCACCCAGCTTATGGCGGAGTGTCTTTATGTGCATGTCCACTGTACGTGTCTCGCCCTCAAAGTCAGTATCCCAGACGCTTCTCATGATGACCTCCCTGGTCATGACTATTCCCTGACTGCCCATCAGAAGCCTTAAAAGCTCGTACTCCTTGTATGTAAGGTCAACCGGCTCATTGTTCACTGTAACCACATGGCGCTCATGGTCAATCACCAGATCATCCAGCTTTAAAAGCTTCGGCTCCTCCTTCGCTGTTCTCCTAAGCAGTGCCTTTACTCTTGTGATAAGCTCCATGATTGAGAAAGGCTTTTTGATGTAATCATCTGCGCCTCCGTCAAACCCTTTTATCATATCCATCTCTGTTGTCTTGGCTGTGACCATTATAATAGGAATATCCTGTGTGGCCGGACGTTTTCTGAGCTTTCTCACGATATCGTAGCCGCTCTCATCCGGAAGCATCACATCAAGCAGTATAAGGTCCGGTACGAGTTCATCCAGCTTCTTGTAAAATTCCTTTGCATTTTCAAATGCACTGACTATGTAATTACTGTTTTTTAAAGCAATACTCTCTATCTCACGTATGCTCTCGTCGTCCTCTACAATATAAATAAGTGCCATAGCTTTCTCCATTTCAAAAAATCTTATGTAAAATTTTTACCTGCTTTTTACTTTCGATTATACATTACTAATGTAAAACAGACGATGGTTTTATGTAAAATTTATGTAAAATCCATCGTCTGTATCAATTTTGTTTGTATATAACTATGATTTAATTTTTCAGCATAAAGATTAAATCATGATTTGCGAACCTTATCATCAAGCGCAAACTCAACCCACTCAGCAATATTTGTCGCATGGTCTCCAATACGCTCAAAGTATTTTGCAACCATGAGAAGATCCTCTGCCTGCTCACCATCCTCCGGATGTTCCCTGATGAAATCAATAAGCTCAGCCTTTACCTTATCAAAAAGATCATCAACCACATCATCCTGCTTCATCACTATGTGAGCCTTGTCATTGTTCTTCTCAACATATGCCTCGATTGCCCTGATAAGCATAAGCATTGTCTCTGAAGCCATGCTCTTGACATGCTCTATATTGACCCTGTATGGCTTATCACTGCTCATCAAAATGGTCATCTCGCTGATATCGGCTGCGTGGTCTCCTATACGCTCCATATCAGTAACCATCTTCATCGCTGCAGAAATTGTTCTAAGGTCTCTTGCTACAGGCTGCTGCTGCATGAGCAGATCAAAGCACAGGCTCTCTATCTTTTTCTGCTCTCTGTCTATCTCTGAATCGCCCTCCATGATGGCTTTGGCGCTATCGGCATCCTGATGTATAAATGCCTCGATTGCTTTCTGGATTGACTCCTCAATCATGCTTCCCATGTGCATCATTTCTTCATTCAGCTTCTTAAGCTGCTCGTCGAATTTCGATCTCATTAACCAAACCTCCCTGTGATGTAATCCTCTGTTCTCTTGTCCTGTGGATATGAGAAAATTGTCTTTGTGTCACCAAACTCTACCATATCTCCCACAAGAAAGAAGGCTGTATCGTCTGACACACGCACTGCCTGCTGCATGTTATGTGTCACTACTACAACTGTGTACTTTTTCTTTAAATCCTCCATGAGCTCCTCTATCTTTGAAGTAGAGATAGGGTCGAGCGCTGATGTTGGCTCATCCATCAAAAGCACCTCCGGCTGTACGGCAAGTGCTCTCGCAATACACAGTCTCTGCTGCTGTCCACCCGAAAGTCCCATAGCAGATTTCTTTAATCTATCTTTAACTTCATTGAATATCGCAGCACCCTGAAGACTTTCCTCAACTATCTGGTCGAGTATCTTTTTATCCTTGATGCCATGCACTCTCGGGCCATATGCGATATTGTCATATATGCTCATCGGGAACGGATTTGGCTGCTGGAAAACCATGCCGACCTTTTTGCGAAGTACGGTTGTATCGACTGATGGTGCATATATATTCTCACCATCTATCTCTATGCTTCCCTCGATTCTGACGTTGTCAACCAGATCATTCATTCTGTTGATACACTTTAAAAATGTAGACTTACCACATCCTGACGGTCCGATCAGCGCTGTCACGCTGTTTTCTTTTATGTCCATATTGACACCATGCAGTGCATGATTCTGGCCATAATACAGATTCAGGTCGCGAACCTGAATTTTGATTTTTTTCTCCATTTGTATCTCCTGCAACATGTAATAAATTTCTTGTCTTCGAGAATACATTATATGGATGCTTTGTAAAATGCTCTATCAGATGTATGTAAAATCTATGTCAAATTTTTACACACATAAATTATTCGCACTGTTTGTATTTATTATTTGTATACACTATTTATATGCTTTATAGTCGGCTTTATTAAAGTACTGTCTGGTTAAAGTATTGTATCTTTAATAATTAAAAGCTCATCCACTATCCTGTCTGCATCAATATTTGAGTAATTGATAATAAACTGATGCCTGTCTTCCTTTGGCTTACTCAGGTTGAAATGGGTAATCGCCTGAAGCTTTATGCCTTTTTTCAATAGCAGCTCTTCAACTGTTTTGTCCGGAATGTTCGTGTCAAACTGTATGATAAAATGCAGTCCGGAGTCATTTTCTATTACCCTGCATTCCTTTTCGGGGAAGCAGTCTTTTATGGATGAAAGCACGCTCTGGCGCTTTCTGCCGTAATGCAGCCTCATCCTGTTTATGTGCTTTTCAAAATAGCCCTCGCTGATAAAACGTGCCAGCGTGTACTGCTCGAAGGTGGATACCGTGCATGAGTAAAATGAAAGCCTCCTGTAAAACTCATTTGCCAGATGCTCCGGCAGCACCATGTAGCTGATTCGGATGGTGGATGTGAGAGACTTTGAAAATGTATTTATATAGATGACCTTTTCGCACGCATCAATCGAGAGGATGGGCGGTATCGGGTGTCCGTTCATGCGAAACTCACTGTCGTAATCATCCTCTATGATGTATCTGTCGCTGCTCTCGTTGGCCCATGCCAAAAGCTCATAGCGGCGGTTCACAGGCATCGTGATTCCTGTCGGGAAATGGTGTGTCGGGCTGATATGTGCTATCTGCGCGTTCGCTTTCTTTATAAGCTCCACACTGATGCCCTGCTCATCCATCTGCACCGGCAGGCATTTTGCATTGTTGCACTCGTATATCTGGCTGATTTTCTTATAGCCCGGATCCTCCACGCAGTATACCTTGTCCGTACCCAAAAGCTTCACAAGCAGACCGTACAGATACTCTGTTCCCGCTCCGACTATTATCTGGTCCGGGTCCACATTCATACCGCGAAACGATGACAGATGGCTTGCTATCGCTTCCCTAAGCTCTCTCACTCCACCACACGGCGACACCGACAAAAGCTCCTGTTCCCTAAGGGAAATCGTCTCTCGCATAAGCTTTGCCCATATGGAAAACGGAAAGTTACCCGAGTCTGTCCTGTTTGATGAGAAGTCAAATATACTTTCATCCTGCTCAGGTGGCAGCTTTATGCTAAGCTCCTTATGCACCGGTGCCTTGATTACCCTGATATCTGACACATCGGCTATGAAATAGCCCCTCTTTGGTCTTGCAAACATATAACCCTCGCCTATCAACTGGTCATATGCATTTTCAACCGTAATGGTACTAACCCCCAGATTCTTTGCGAGGGTACGTTTTGATGGCATTTTCTCCCCGGAGCTTAATTTTCCCTGTGATATATCGTTTTTGATGCACTCATAAAGGCATTTGTAGAGTGGTCCGTCTGTTTTTGTGAGGTCGTAGGTCAGCATTTGATTCACCGCTTTCTGGCATTTTTATTTTCCTTATTTTGAATATTTTAATATTACCAGATGTGGCGTATTATTGCAACCATGATATGCGGCTGGTGTGAGCAAATACAGCCCGGCGGCGCAGGCGACGAGTACACTCTCGTGTTCGCTACGCTTTGCAGCCAAGATACTGTAAGAATTATGCCTTATAGGTTTTCTATGCCAGACGAAACCGTCGCTACTCGCCTTCCATGGCTCGATAGCTCCTTGCCCCGGCTTCCATGCCGGTGCATTTCTGGTTCTCTTGGGCATAATTCAACAGTATCTAAGCAGCTCCGCTATGCGCTCCCACGAGAGTGTACACGCCGCCTGCGCCACCTAAACATATTTGCTCACGCCTGACTACTTTCGTCATATAAATTGACATAAACGCAAAATAAAAGGAGATTTAACAAATGGAAAACAATAAGAATACTCAATACGAACTCAACAAAGGGCTTGCGCAGATGCTCAAGGGCGGTGTCATCATGGATGTCACTACTCCGGAGCAGGCCAGGATTGCCGAGGCTGCCGGTGCATGTGCTGTCATGGCGCTTGAGAGAATCCCTGCCGATATCAGAGCCGCAGGCGGTGTTTCAAGAATGAGCGATCCTAAGATGATTAAGGGCATTCAGGAGGCTGTCAGCATCCCCGTCATGGCAAAGTGCCGTATCGGTCACTTCGTGGAAGCTCAGATACTTGAGGCTATCGAGATTGACTACATTGATGAGTCTGAGGTGCTTTCACCTGCTGATGATGTGTACCATATCAATAAGAGAGATTTCAAGGTGCCTTTCGTATGTGGTGCAAGAGATCTCGGTGAGGCTCTCCGCCGTATCAACGAAGGAGCTTCCATGATCCGTACAAAGGGTGAGCCCGGTACCGGTGATATCGTGCAGGCTGTCAGACATATGAGAAAGATGAATTCTGAGATTGCTAAGCTTACTTCCATGCGTGAGGATGAGCTTTTCGAGGCAGCTAAAAATCTTCAGGTGCCTTTTGAGCTGGTTAAGTTTGTTCACGATAATGGCAAACTTCCTGTTGTAAACTTTGCGGCAGGTGGTGTGGCTACTCCGGCTGATGCCGCTCTTATGATGCAGCTCGGTGCTGAGGGTGTGTTCGTCGGCTCAGGTATCTTCAAGTCAGGCGATCCTGCCAAGAGAGCTGCCGCTATCGTAAAGGCTGTGACAAACTTTACAGATGCGAAGCTTATCGCAGAGCTTTCTGAGGATCTCGGTGAGGCTATGGTCGGAATCAACGAGAGCGAGATTAAAATCATCATGGAAGAAAGAGGCAAATAAAATGAAATCAGGACTTAAGATTGGTGTTTTAGCCGTTCAGGGAGCGTTTATTGAGCACAAGCGCATGCTTGAATCTTTAGGCTGTGAGTGTGTTGAGCTGCGCAAAAAATCAGATATCTGTGATATAGACGGACTCGTGCTGCCGGGCGGTGAGAGCACTGTGCAGGGCAAGCTGCTACGTGAGCTTGATATGTTTGATGAGCTTAAGAGAAGAATCGCAAACGGACTTCCGGTGCTTGCAACCTGCGCTGGTCTTATCCTTTTAGCTTCACATATCAGCAACGATGACAACGTATATTTCGGCACTTTGCCTGTCACTGTTAAAAGAAATGCCTACGGCAGACAGCTCGGAAGCTTCGAGGCTACAGCAAGGTTTGACAATAGCTTTGACTTTACCATGACATTTATCAGGGCGCCTTACGTGGAAGCTATTGATGCTTCAGCAAAGAATGATGTGCGTGTACTCGCAGAGTATGACGGCAAAATTGTCGGTGTGCAGTATAAGAACCAGATTGGGCTGGCTTTTCATCCGGAGCTTGATGATGATACACGGATTCATGAGAGGTTTTTGGAGATGATATCGGGAAATTAAATCACGTCTATATTATGATTAAAGGGACAAAATATCTTTTGACCCTCATATCATATTATTGAATGGCTATATGTGATATTACACATCTAATATGAAACATGTGATATAGAGCATAGATGGAAAGCATAATAATATTACGCTTACACAATTGAAATGTTTGCGTGTAAAGGCCGGGGCATCTGCCCCGGATTTTGTTGTTTCTTATGTCGTATAAGTTCAATATATAATATAGTTTTAAAAAGCTCAAAACTCCAGAGTCACCTTAAACAGATCACCGTCCACAGTCAGCTCCAAAGTACCATTCATGAGCTTCATGAGACTTTCTGCAATAGACAGTCCAAGTCCACTGCCCTCGGTATTTCGTGAACTGTCTCCTCTGACAAAACGCTCCTTAAGCTCATCGCTTGAGATATTAAGCGGTGTAGCTGATACATTCTTGAAGGTTATGATGGCTCCGCTGTCCTTTGGAATGATGTCAATATACACTCTCGTACCCGGCTGGGCGTATTTGTTAATGTTGTTCATCAGATTATCAAACACTCTCCACAGATGTCGTCCGTCTGCCTGAATCATGACAGGCGTAACGTCATTTTTGATAATTAAATCAAGATTATTTTTCTCGAATTTTTCTTTGTATTCTCCGGCTACCTGTGACAACATAACAGCCGCATCCAGTTCCTCAAGTTCTACATTTATGCTGCCGGTCGATGCCTTTGAAGCTTCAAGTAAATCCTGAATTAATTTTTTCAGACGTGATGACTGTCTGTCAAGAACGTCAAGATATTCGCGTACCTTCTCGTTATCTATATCCTCCTTCTGCAACAGGTCCACATAATTGATAATGGAGGTGAGCGGTGTCTTGATATCATGCGATACATTTGTGATGAGCTCCGTCCTGAAGCGCTCGCTCTTCATTTTTTCAGAGACCGCGGCCTCTATTCCATTGCTCACATTGTTCAAATCCTCACCATGCTTTCTGAAAAACAGCATGAGCCTTGATGTATCAACGGGCTGTGAAAAATCTCCGTTTGCTATAGCTTTTGCGGCGCATCTTATCCTGTCATACTGCATGATGAATGTGATAAGCAGCGCAAGCTCTATAAGCTTTACAATGAATATAAATCCAATACTCCCTATTCCAAAGCCTATAAGCTCGAGCAGGCATATGAAACCGAATGCAAGCATACTGATCAAAAACAGCGGTACATTTCTTTCTATCCAGGCAAAGCCATATCTGATTGGGGCAAATACCATCCTGCATAGCTTTTTGACAGGCTTTAGGAAAAATCTCACAACATAGTAGCACAATGTATGCTTCCAGAACTCATGCGCCCTGATTCTTACGTATGTTGAAAGGATTGCTTCAAGCGAAACCATGGTTGCCGCCAGACAAATGAGTGCCACCACCGGAAGCTGCTTTATAAGTAAAAAGCCTGCCGGAAATACCATAAAGTCTGCAAGCATTGTCACTCCAAGCATCACCCCATACGGCAGCCTGTCATATAATCGTAATTTAATTTCTTCCGAATCCTCGCGTTTTCCGGCAACCGTCAGCAGATACCCCGCCGTAATTACAAAACCAAGTATAAATACGACAAACAATACACTCAAATGTGTCTCTGTAAATTCCATGATATCCAGTACGCTGTCTGCCTGATTGAAGTAATCGCCCTTTTCCTGAAGCTGCTCAGGCAGCTTTGCATACACATAATAGTACCCAGGCTTATCTTCCGTTGAGGTGTATGGATAGTACACAATTCCGTTGTCTGATATCTTAAATGTATCCGGTAAAAGCTCATAACTCTCATTCACCTGCTCCACCACTTTTATAATTTCGTAACGGTCATAATAAACATCCTCATCATAATCGTAGTAAGAGCCGTCACTTTCAAAGCCCGAATTATCGTTATCCTCCAGATTCATGCCACACTTTATATGATTTCCTTTTTCATCGTAGCACTTTACATTTTTCCACTCGGCAAAGCCTGAAATATCTAGTGGCTGGCCTGTAAACATCTCCTCGTAGGCAAAGTATTTATTTCCATTCTCATCTGTTTTCTCAACTACCTTATATAAGCCGAGCGAGCTATTATCGTTAGAGCCTGTCATCACCCTCACCTTTGGAATGACATAAGCTGTGCCATCATTCAGGCACAGATAAAAGAGCCCATTTGTCTTGGAATACATGATTGAGCTGATTCTCTCACTGTTCATATCGCTTGAAGCAGCGTCTGACTCCTCATAGCTGCCGCTCATTGCATCCCACAGATTTGATAGCCTGTTCCACTTTAAGTTCTTTGCCTTGTAGCTAAAAATATAATCCGGATTTGATATTTCATCTACACTTGAATACACCTTTGCAGCATCAGATTTCACATCAACCTTGTCCTCTGATGTTTCATTACTCTTTACCACTGCGGCCTGCAGATTGGTATCGTCCATCATCTGCGAAAATGCAGTGTCATCACCGGATTCATAGTTGTACACCATCTGTCTGCTATAGGCTGCTGCAATATTCGCATGAATTTCATCCCTTAGCTGTGCTGTGCTTTCATAATTGTTTGTGTACACTGCAACTAACGTTGTTACAACAAGCCCTGCCGCCATGACCGAGCAGACTATAAATGCCACAAGCTTAAGCCACAGATTTCTTGATATTTTTTTCATATCATTCACCTTTCATTTTATTCAGCATCAATTTTGTATCCGCGGCCCCAGATGACCTTTAAGTATCTTGGCTCTGCCGGATTTATCTCAACCTTTTCTCTGAGATGACGGATATGTACCGCCACCGTGTTTTCTGTCCCGTATGGCTCATCCTTCCAGACCTTTGCATATATCTGATTCGGCGAATACACCTCGCCCGGATGCTCCATGAGAAGCTTCAAAATATCGTACTCTGTACGTGTGAGATTGGCTGCCTCGCCATCAACTGTCACCGTCTTTGATTTGTCATCCAGCTCAATTCCTCCGATTACCAGCTTTCCTGCGCTTGTATTGCCTGCGCCAAGAAGCATGTATCTCCTGATCTGCGACTTCACCCTCGCCTGCAGCTCTACCGGGTTAAACGGTTTCGTCACATAGTCGTCTGCTCCGACCGTGAGCCCGAGTACCTTGTCAGTGTCCTCACTTTTGGCAGTGAGCAGTATGACCGGCACATTAGAGATTTTTCTGATTTCCACCATCGCCTCTATGCCGTCCATGACAGGCATCATTATATCCATCAGGACAAGATGCACATCATTGTGTTTTACTATATCGAGCGCCTCCAGCCCGTTTCGCGCCGGGATTACCTCGTAGCCATCGCTGGTCAAATAAATGCTGATTGCCGATACAATGTCTTTTTCATCATCACATACTAATACTTTATACATAATTGCCTCCGGAAGTTTTATGTTGATCTTATTGTATCAATTGTAACATTAAAATCCAATTATGTAACACATTAAGATTTGTTTAAGAAATAATCTTAATGAAACTCAAAAGAAGCTCCGATTTACTGATATCAAATCGAAGCTTCTTTTCTTAGTTAGTTCATTATATTTGTTATTTACTATATTCGTTAATTTATTATTATGATTAAAGGGGTAAAATACCTTTTGACCCTCATATCATTATAATAACCGGTTGATTTGTTTACTTCGCCTGGAATTTCTTTGCCAGCACCTTTGTCAGGATGTTGATTAAGAATACGATTACGAGAAGAACAACCGCAATTCCAAATGCCTGGTCGAATTTTCCTTCACTTGTCGCTGCAAGGTAGAGCTTGATGGTAAGTGTTCCACCTGACTGCATTATCTTTGAGAAATATCCGCTGGCAACCTTTGGAAGCATTCCTGCGCTTCCTGCTGTAAAGAGGAGTGCTGCTGACTCACCGACTATTCGGCCGATTGCAAGGATAACACCTGTGATAATTCCCGGCATGGCTGACGGCAACAGGATGGTACGGATGGTGTGCCATTTTCCGGCTCCAAGTCCGACTGCTCCGTGTCTGTAGCTGTCCGGTACAGTTTTAAGCGCCTCCTGTGTGTTTCTGGTGATGAGGGGCAGTACCATGAGCGTCAGTGTCAGTGAACCTGTCAGGATACTGTAGCCAAAGCCTATTGTCTGTCCGAAAAACATCATTCCGAAGAGACCGAAGATGATTGACGGTATTCCTGCAAGTGTCTCTGTGGCAAACTCGATTGTGGATACGAGCTTACCCGGCTTTGCATACTCATTCAGGTATACGGCAGCTCCCACTCCGACAGGAGTTGCTATGAGCATGGTGATTATTATAATGTAAAGTGTATTAAGCAGGTTTCCCGCTATTCCGACAGTGCCTCTTAAGACAGATGTCTCGCTGGTCAGAAACTGCAAGTTTACCTGGCCGATTCCCCTGACAAATACATATATGATGATTCCCGCAAGCAGCACTACCGATAATGCTGCACACAGATATATGAAAAAATATACTACATCATCGCCTATTCTGCGGCGTTTTCCATTTATACTAGTCATTTTCCACAGCTCCTTTCTTTTTGAGTTTCATAAGGGTGAGGTTGATTATCATGATAAACACAAAAAGTACAAGGCCTACTGAGAAAAGCACCTGTCTGTGAAGTCCACTTGCGTATCCCATCTCACTGACGAGCTGTGTGGTAAGGAAACGCACTGAGTTGAACGGAAGTGGAAAGCTTACCGTTCCACCGGCTACCATGTTGATAGCCATAGCTTCTCCCAGTGCACGTCCTATTCCGAGCACAATTCCTGTCATGATTCCTGACTTTGCCGCCGGAACCGTCACTTTAAATATTGTCTGTATCTTTGTTGCTCCAAGTGCAAGTGATGCCGCTCTCATCTGCTGCGGTACTGCCTGTATTGATGATACGCTCATGTTGATTACTGTAGGAAGAATCATGATTGCAAGCACTATTATTGCTGCAAGCAGATTTGATCCGCCGGTAAACTGGTGCGTTGCTGAGTTTGCAAAAACATGCTTCTCGAGCTTGTATAATACCGGATTAAGTATCATAAGTCCCAAAAGTCCATAGATTACTGATGGAATGGCTGCAAGCAGCTCTACTGCCGGCTGCACTACTGCTGAGAGCTTTTTATTTGCCACCTCAGTAAGAAATACTGCTGTAAGAAGAGCAATTGGCACTCCTATGAGTATAGATACTGCTGTTCCTATGATGGATGTCAGGATTATGTACAATATTCCGTAGCTTGGGTCTGCCGCTGTCGGTGCCCATTTTGTTCCGAATAAGAGGTTTAACACTCCGACCTTGAAAAATGCCGGTGCGCCTTTAAGGAACATATAAATTGTTATTGATAAAACTGCGAATATTGCCACAACCGCACATACCGTGAATATTATTTTGGCAACATTCTCTACTATGGATTTATGTTTCATTTGATACTCCTTGTTTCAAAAAATCCCCCAGGAAACCTGCCATTTCCTGAGGAAACCCTGTATCTTGTCGATATGTATTAATACTGATGTCTAATATCGATGTCTGTATTTTGTATTATTACTATGACTGATAATTTCTACTGTGGGAGGATAAGGCCTACCTTCTTGATAACTGCCTGTCCCTCATCTGAGTTTACATAGTCAAACCAAGCCTTAACAATATCGTTCTGCTCGTCAATTTTGCCCTTTGTAGCCATTACGAATGGACGAGAAAGGAGATATTTGCCTGCTACGATGTTTTTCTCTGTTGCATCTACGCCGTCAATTTTCATTGCTGTTACTGTATCATCAAGTACGTCAAGTGAAACATATCCGATTGCTCCCGGTGTTGAGCCTACCTTTGCAAGAACTGCTCCTGTTGAATCAAGCTCCTGTGCATATTTGCACTGGTCCTTTACATCAAGAAGCTCCTCGAAGGCTCCTCTTGTTCCTGAAGCAGCCTCACGGCCGATTGCTACGATTGCCTCATCTTTTCCACCAAGGTCTTTCCAGTTTGAAATCTCACCTGTGTAGATTTTCTTTAAGTCATCTGATGTAAGCTCTGTTACTGAGTTGTCCTTGTCTGTGATAACTGCAATTCCGTCGATTGCTACGATGTTTTCCTCAACGCCGTTTGCTTTCTCATCATCCGTAAGTGCTCTTGATGAATCTCCGATATCTACGCTTCCTGCTGTTACTGACTCGATTCCTGAACCAGAACCTGTATACTCAACTGTTACTGTCACTCCAGGGTTCTTCTCCATGAATGACTCCTTGAGTGCCTCACAAAGCTTCTCCATTGAAGTACTTCCTGCAAGCGAAAGTGAACCGCTTAAGTTCTCATTTGATGTACCTTCATCTGCGCTTGTATCTGCATTGTTGTCTGCTCCGTCTGAGCTTGAGCCACATCCTGTAAATGCTGCTGTCATCATTGTTGCAGCAGTTGCTAAAACTAAAAGTTTTTTCATACGATTTTTCATTTTAATTTCCTCTTCCATTTCTTTCTTGAACTTGTTTCTTTGCTTGTTACAACTGATATAGTAATGGGGAAATGTAAAATGCAAAATCATTAGTGTGTAAAATGCATGTAAAAAAATATTCATATCCCCTATTTCCTGTCCTTTTATTAAAGCAAGCCAATACACTAGTACTATTTTACTGTTTTTTGTTGATAAAACAATATATTACTTTGATTCCCCAAAAAACCAAATAAAAAAACACGCTATACGCGTGTCCTAAAATGAAATAGTCGATAACTCTTCAGATATATTCATAAATAAATCGGCGTGACAAGATTCGAACTTGCGACCTCTACGTCCCGAACGTAGCGCTCTACCAAACTGAGCCACACGCCGTCTGCAATTCGTTTTGCAACTACTAAATAATATCACAATGTATAAATTTTGTCTACCCCATAATATATATTTATGGTATGATTTATGCTGTATAATATGATAAAAATTTACACTGTTGTGCCCAGCCTCACAGCGAGGTATCATCCCCATGACTGAACTGTAATTTAATCACGTAATTATTTTCTTATACTATGAAGCCGGCCCGGCAGCGCAGTGACCGGCTAACCCCCAAGGTATGAAAATTATAAGGAGAATATCATGACAAATCAGACAAATCACATAAATAAAACAGCTATAATAACCGGAGCTTCACGTGGTATCGGTGCCGCCATTGCCAAAAAGCTGGCTTCCTGTGGCTATAACCTCTCACTTTGCTGCCGCAATTCATCTGACAGGCTAAAGGCTCTGGCTGATGAGCTTCACTGTGCATACGGAATTGAGGTGCTATGCTACACCGGAAATGTAGGAGACTTTTTCTTTGCCAAGGATATGGTTATGAATACCATTTCCCATTTTGGCCATATAGATGTGCTCATTAACAATGCCGGCATATCGCATATCGGGCTGCTGAGCGACATGACACCGGAGGAATGGAACAATATCGTGGCGATAAATCTGACCGGTGTTTTCAACTTTACAAAGCTCGTCATCCCTTATATGGTTGCCGATAAATGTGGCCGCATACTACAGATTTCCTCTGTCTGGGGCAATGTCGGAGCATCCTGCGAGGTGGCATACTCAGCCTGCAAGGGCGGTATAAATGCATTTACCAAGGCACTCGGCAAGGAGCTTGCGCCATCGCATATTCCGGTAAATGCCATAGCCTGCGGTGTCATAGATACCGATATGAACCGCTGCTTTGATGAGACAGAACGCGCTGAGCTTGCCGATGAAATTCCTGCCGGACGCTTTGCCACAGCCTGTGAGGTCGCAGATATGGCTTACTCCGTCATCACTGCACCTGATTACCTCACAGGACAGATAATCACTTTTGATGGTGGCTGGATTTAAAATTGTAATTTTAAGTTTTCTATTTTTTTCGTATTTTTTCAGATATTTGTTGTTTTTTATGATTATTGTGTTACAATTTGTTTATGAATAAAATTAATGTCTTTTTACAAGAAAAGCAACTATCAACCATTAGTACAACTGTGCCTGACAGGCTTGATTATCTGATGAGGCTCCACAACTTGACCAACATTGCTCTTTCTGAAATCATGTGCTGTGCAGAATCAACTATTTCAGGCTACAGGACAGGCCGTAGAGTGCCTGACATTTTTGTCATTTGCCATTTAAGTACAATTTTTGGTGTCACACCCAATTATTTTCTTGGATTCACAGACGAAATTTGTCCAACTCACAACTGATTATGTGATATATACAAGGCCTTCCGGTATCACTTCACAACCATCACCGGCTGCTGATGCAAATGTCACATAAAATATATTGAAAATGAAAGGGGGAAATGTTACTGGCTAAGCCAAAACCGTAACGAAAAACAGCCCGGTGCACATATCACAATATGTGCAGGACTGTTTTTTTATTAAAACGATATCTATTCATAATCACTGAGAACCAAACGCTGATACGTCCTGTCTGTATGCAGGCAACAGATTTTATTGTTACTCTGCCACAAGTATTATCGTGGTTCTCGCAGGAACTCTTATGGTGTTGACACCTAAAAGCTCTGTCTTTGCCGTGAAGTCCTCTCCGTCAAAATACTCTGCATTGGTGTTGGTGTCCACATGCCAGTGTTTTCCGTTCGGAAGCACTGGAAGCTGCATCACAAGCGGCTCCCAATATGCATTCATGCAATAGAATACAATATCATCCTCCGTGTCCTCCTCATTTCTTCCGGCATACATGATGCCGATAAGCTTTGTCTTGTAATCAGTCGAGGCATTGAACGGTGTACCGTTGTGCACACTGATTTCCGGGAACTGGCAGGATGAAGGCTTTGTCATCTTTCTGAGTATAGGATGCTCTTTCCTGAACTGAATCATATGACGCACGAAATCATGGATTTCCTTGAATTTCTCAAGCCTGCTCCAGTCGAGCCATGAAATGATATTGTCCTGACAATACGCATTGTTGTTTCCAAACTGGGTGTTACAGAACTCATCGCCCGCAAAAAACATCGCCGGGCCGCGACTGCACAAAAGCGCTGCAAATGCATTCTTTATAAGGCGCCTTCTAAGTCCGTTTACATTTGGATCATCTGTCTCGCCCTCTGCGCCACAGTTCCAGCTATGTCCGTTGTTGTCTCCGTCTGTGTTATTCCAGCCGTTTTTCTCATTGTGCTTTTCATTGTATGAGTAAAGGTCATACAATGTAAAGCCATCATGACATGTCATGAAATTGACTGATGCCTTGTGTCCTCTGCTCTCCGGGCTGTAAAGGTCGCGTGAGCCGGTGATACGTGTGATGGCATTTCCCGCCATACCGTCATCGCCCTTTAAAAAGCTTCTCATGTCATCCCTGTATCTGCCGTTCCACTCAGCCCATCTGTTCCATGACGGGAAGCTTCCCACCTGATACAGTCCGCCTGCATCCCAGGCCTCTGCGATGAGCTTCATCTTGCCAAGTACCGGGTCGAATGCCAGCGACTCAAGAATCGGCGGATTGGCCATAGGTGCACCGTTTTGGTCTCTTCCGAGAATGGAAGCCAGGTCAAATCTGAAGCCATCCACTCTGTACTCAATGGCCCAGTGTCTCAGACAGTCTATGATAAAGCTGCGCACAACAGGATGATTACAGTTCATAACGTTTCCACAGCCACTGAAATTGTAGTAGTGTGCATCCGGTGTAAGCATATAGTACACGTTATTGTCTATTCCCTTGAAGGAGAAGCACGGTCCCATCTCATTTCCCTCAGCGGTATGGTTGAACACCACATCAAGAATGACCTCTATGCCATTTTCCTTTAAAGCCTTTATCAGCGATTTCAGCTCGTCTCCCTCGTGGTTGTGCTCCTCGTTGAAGGCATAGCTGGTATTCGGTGCAAAAAATGATACTGTGTTGTAGCCCCAGTAATTGTAAAGCTGCACACCATCGACCACTCTCGCGCTCTCCATCTCATCGAACTCAAAAATCGGCATGAGCTCCACTGCATTTATTCCAAGGTCCTTAAGATACGGAATCTTATCCTTCAAACCGGCAAATGTACCCGGTGCGCTGACTCCAGATGACTTATCCTTTGTATAGCCCCTCACATGTGTCTCATAAATCACAAGGTCCTCAAAGGGTTGCTCAAGCTGCTTTATGTTGCCCCAGTCAAAGCTGCTTTTTACAACTCTGGCTCTGTACTCAAAATCCTTGCCACCCTCCGGCTTTTCTCCCCATTTTCGCTGTCCAGTGACCGCTCTGGAATATGGGTCTAAAAGGACATTTTCCTCGTTAAACAAAAGTCCCTTTGCCGGCTCATATGGTCCGTCAAACGAAAATGCATACTCAAATTCATCCGGCTTTATATCAAAAACAAGCATGGAGTAGGTATCTCCTATCCTATATGAATCAGGAAACGGAATCCTCGCATACGGTTTTGGTGCCTGTGGCTTGAACAATAAAAGAGTACACCTCGTTGCCCCATGGGAATTGATGGTAAAGCTCACTCCGTTCGATGCCACGCACGCTCCGTACATTCTGAAAAAGCCCGGACGTATCTTAAATCCCTCTACCACATCAAGCGGCAGCAGGCCTGTATTTACTACATCCTCATGCTTTTCTTCTTTACTGCGCTCTCTCCACATATACATATTGCTCTTTGCTCCCTTACTATATTTGTATGATGGTACATGCCTTTTGTTGCATGACTGCTTTTTATCTTAATTCGTAAAAAAATGATATTGTAACTATTCAGCCCTTCTTTTTCTCAGTGGTTCTGAATAGTTACCTACTGTTAATTTACATGCAGCTTTCCAAGCCCATCAATTTCTATTTTACTATAATTTTGTGAATATGTGTTCATTAAATTGCATATCTCCTGAGCTTTTTCGCCCGAAGCCACTGTCGGCCTGAAATCATTGTATGAGCTTACGCTGCTTAAGGTGCATGGAATAATCTGAGCATCTATGCCCTGCTGCAATTCACCATTTATCAGAGTAAATGCCTGCTGATAAATCGCCGTGTTCTTGTCTGCCGGATTTTTATTGCCTCCGAAGCAGAAATTTCCAAGACTGTAGCATATCATTTTGCCGTTATAGACCTCCATCCCCTGCAGTACATGAGGGTGGTTTCCGACTACCAGGTCTGCTCCCCAGTCGATGATACGATGTGCTGCCGCCTGCTGATAGTCATTAGGGTAATGGTCACCCTCTATGCCCCAGTGGCAGCATGCGATAACTATCGCCGCTCCCTGTTCACGAAGCTGCGCTATACCGTTTTGGATATATGCCTCTCGGTCACCGTTTTGTGACAAAAGGCTGACCGACACTATTCCAATCCTTGTCCCATCAGCCGTCTCGTAAATACCGGTATGATCATTGAAGCCATACACTATCCCGGCATTGTCGAGCACATTTCTCGTATCGTCAAGTCCCTGCTGTCCATAGTCGTATGTGTGATTATTTCCAAGACTGCAGGCCTCGATGGAGCTGCCCGTCATAATTCCGATGAAGCCAGGCTTTCCTTTAAGGTTCCAGCGCTTTTCTACGCGATCCGTCGCATCCGATAGCACACACTCCAGATTGATGAGTGTCATATCGTCAGCCTCAAAAATATCTCTCACACCGCCGAAAAAGTAGTCCTGTCCCTTTGAGTCATAATAAGAATTAAAGCTTCCGTCATAGCTTTGCTCCTGATTGTTGCCGAGTGTACAGTCTCCTGTAGCCGTAATCACTATGGTTGACATCTGTGGCTGCTGTGTATCCGCTTCTGTTGCATCAGCTTTGGTTGCATCAGACTGTGTACTCTCTGTGCCTTCTGCCGTACTGTCAACGGCATTCTCATCTTCTTTTCCGGTATCCGATGTGTCTTTAACTACATCCACACCATTCCGGTTAGCGGCTTCCTTTATATTATCTCCAATATATTCTTTTCCTATGAGTGCTCCCGCCATAATGATGCATAAAACCAAAAGCACACATAATAGAATTTTTAATCCCTTGTTTTTCATAGTTCTCCTCATATGTAATCTTATACTGTGTTGTATTTGAAAAAGCTTTATTCAGAATCACCACACACCCTTAAAATATCAACCGTGTGCGCACTTGCTCCCATCAGGTCTGCTCTCTCACATGTTGAAAGATGATACTGTACAAACATATCAAACTCTTCCTCGTCAAGAGCATTCAAAAATGGCCTGATATAATTTGCCGCGCCATCGGCTGCTATTATCTTTTCGCGTGTAAGGGCTGCCTGTGCATTTAATGCCTCTATATCTTCTAATCGGACAAAACTGTACAAATCATTTGCTTTTTCTGTACAATGGAAGCTCTCATCCAGCATTCCGCCCTCTATGCCCTCTTTTATATGCTTCTCCTTTATGGCATAGGTTATCACGCTGTACTCATTCATAATGTATGCTACAAGTATGTAACCACCCGGTTTTGTCACCCTTTTTGCCTCATTTAATGCGGCAAGCTTTTCCTCTGCCGACTTCAGATGATACATAGGTCCGAATACGAGTGTGAGGTCAAATTCATCGTTTCCAAACTTTTTAAGCTTTGTGGCATTGCCCTGGTATGCCCTTACTTTATCACTCTTTTGCTTCAGCCTGCCGAGGTTATGCTTGACTAACTCGAGTGCAGTCACATCATAGCCTTCCTCTGCAAGCGGCACTGAATATCTGCCAGTGCCCGCACCGACATCCAGGATTTTTATCTGTGAGCGAAGATCAAGCTGCTTCTCATTCATCAAGCTGCCAAGACAATCGTGTATATACTTCATGGAGGTGATAAACTCTACCCTGCCGTGACGGCTATTTAGGCGCTTTTCCTCGTTGAATTTGTTATAGTATTCTTCTAATTCTGTCACGTATATTCCTCCCTGTATTATTCCTCGATATGCTCGCGTCCCTGCGCAATGATTGTGCGCACATGTCCGTCTGCAAGCGAATAAAACACTGATTTGCCCTCACGTCTGCTGTTTACGAGCTTGTTGGCCTTTAATATCCTAAGCTGGTGTGATATGGCGGACTGTGTCATGTTGAGCACCTTTGCAAGGTCGCAGACGCATACCTCCGCTTCAAACAACACAAAGAGGATTCTGATTCTGGTGGAGTCGCCAAATACCTTAAAAAGCTCTGCAAGGTCGTAGAGCTCGGTTTCCTCAGGCATTGTATCATTTACTATTTTCAGAAGGTCTTCGTGGATTTCGTTGCAGTCGCAACATTCTATCTGTTCATTTATGTTTTCGCTCATGGTGGTGTCCTTTCTGCGTTATTTTTGCGCTATATTGCGTTATTTTTACTTTATTGGCTATAGGGCGGGTGCTCCGCATAAATTGCATATGCCCTCGCTCAGTATTTCGATATTAAGACTCTGTAGGAATTATGATTTAGGTTTTGGCTATAGGACGCAACCGGCTTTTAGCGCCGTCCGTGGCGCTAACGCCTTGTCCGTGCGTCCATGCACGGACATTGCTGTGTTGTGACATAATTCCAACAGACTCTAAATATCTCCATATTCGCGATGTCACATGCAATTTCTGCAAGCACCCTTTGGTTTTGGCTCATTGAAGGGTATGGACGCATCGTATTGGCGGGAGCGTAACTGCTCAGTGCCTTCGCAGTTACGGGGCTGGTCCGGATGCGTGTGGGTGCTTCGTGTGAACAGTAATTGTTTTTTATATACGCGAAAGACAGAGTGCACCTCTTGGATGCATTCTGTCTCGTATTTTTTATTTAATAATTCTGCTCTTTGAGCTCTACCTTTTTAGAGCTTGTGTACGAATAATGCGCGGATTGCATTTAGCACTGCTATCACCATTACTCCTACGTCTGCAAATATTGCGAGCCACATATTGGCTATTCCGACTGCTCCGAGCACGAGGCAGATCAGCTTGATGCCTATTGCGAAGTATGTGTTTTCATATACTATTCGCAGGCATTTGCGCGATATTTTTATTGCTTTTGCTATCTTTAGCGGGTCATCATCCATGAGGACGATATCTGCGGCTTCGATTGCCGCATCTGAGCCCATGGCGCCCATTGCAATTCCGATATCTGCTCTTGAGAGCACCGGTGCATCGTTGATTCCGTCTCCGACGAAGGCGAGCTTTTCTTTACTGCCCTTTCTTGCGAGCAGTTCCTCCACCTTTGCCACCTTATCGCCCGGTAAAAGCTCACTGTATACTTCATCAATTTCCAGCTCTGCCGCTACTGAGTCGGCTACTGTCCTTGAATCGCCTGTAAGCATTATTGTACCTTTTATTCCGGCTTTTTTCAATGCCTTTATTGCTGTCGCTGAGGTTGGCTTTATCTTATCTGAGATAAGGATATAGCCCTCATAGCTGCCGTCTATTGCGATATGGACTATGGTGCCGACCTTGTCAGTTTCACTGTAGCTTAAGCCCAGCTTTTTCATAAGCTTATAGTTTCCTGCCGCTACAGATATGCCATCTACCTTTGCGGTGATTCCATGGCCGCTGATTTCCTCAACGTCTGTCACGCGGGTTCTGTCGATTTCCTTTCCATATGCCTTCTGTAAGCTCCTGCTGATTGGATGCGATGAGCTGCTCTCTGCAAGTGCTGCGTACTCGAGCACCTTTTCTCTATCGAGCGTATTGTCGTAGACTCCTGCCACCTCGAAAACGCCCTCTGTCATGGTGCCGGTCTTGTCAAATACAACGTATCTGGTCTGTGATAAGGTCTCAAGATAGTTTGAGCCCTTTACAAGAACACCCTCGCGGCTGGCGCCTCCGATTCCTGCAAAAAAGCTGAGTGGAATACTGATGACCAGCGCGCACGGACAGCTTATTACAAGGAAGGTAAGTGCCCTGTATATCCATATGCCCCACTGTGGTTCAACTGACATGAAAAGTATTCTGACAATCGGTGGCAGTATCGCAAGTGCAAGTGCACTGTAGCAGACTGCCGGAGTGTAATACTTGGCAAATTTTGATATGAAGTTTTCTGATTTTGATTTCTTTGAGCTTGAATTTTCAACGAGGTCAAGTATCTTTGAAACCGTTGATTCGCCAAACTCTTTGGTCGTTTTAATCTTTAAAACACCGGACATATTGATGCATCCGCTGATTATCTCATCACCGCATTTTGCATCCCTCGGCACGCTCTCACCTGTAAGCGCGCTGGTGTTTAATGTAGATGAGCCCTCAACTATCACACCGTCGATAGGAACCTTTTCTCCGGGCTGTACCACGATTACCGAGCCGATAGCAACCTCATCAGGATCAACCTGGGTGAGCTTTCCGTCCACCTCAATATTGGCATAGTCGGGTCTGATGTCCATGAGCTCGCTGATATTCTTACGGCTCTTTCCGACTGCATAGCTCTGAAACAGCTCTCCTATCTGGTAGAAGAGCATAACGGCTATAGCCTCTGTATAGTCACCATTCTCATAAAGTGCAACCGCTATCGCACCTACAGTGGCAACCGCCATCAGGAAGTTTTCATCAAATACCTGCTTGTTTTTGATTCCCTTAAATGCTTTTTTCAGGATATCGTATCCTATAACCAGATAAGGCACCATGTAAAGCAGGAACCTGATAATTCCCTTAACCGGTATGAAATGTAATGTAATCATGAGTACCGCTGCGATTATGATACGCGCAAGTACTTTTTTCTGCTTTTTATTCATACGCCATAGCTCCATTCATTATAATCTCTTGATAATCACCCTTACTATAGCGCAGGCATTGAAATAATATCGTTTGTCATTCCTGCGCCCGGCAATTTATAAGAAAATCTCGCAGTCGTCCTCTATCTTTTTACAGTTCTTAAGAACCTCCTGCATAACCGCCTTTGCATCCTGTCCCTCTTCAAACTCAACGCTCATCTTGAGTGTCATGAAATTGACTGTAGCATCCTTTACACCTGCTGTATTCTTTGCGGCATCCTCCATCTTGTTGGCGCAGTTAGCGCAGTCTACATCGATTTTGTAAGTCTTCTTCATAGTGGTGTTCTCCTTATTTTCATGAATTATTTGTTTTACTGTACGTTTTTTATTGAACATATGAATGATTGTTCATATGTTAATTTTATTATAGCACCTTTTGTACTGTTGTCAATACACAATGTGCATCTAAACAAAATTTATTCACATACTCTAATCACATAATTAATCTCATAGTTTATGATTCAGGCTTCATCTGTGATATTTTCTTTCCAGCTGCTTCCCTCTTCTATCCCATTTGCCGTAAGCCATTCATCCTCAACCTCTACATGACGCTGTCTGCCGTTTTCGTCCTCGAGATAAACCACGCATTTTGCTTTTGCGCCATCCGCTCTTTCCTCACAGCCAAAATCAGCCTCATATATGTGTGTTACCGTATACATCTTCACTCTACCTTCTTTCATATGATTTTGCATGACATAAATATATAGAAACTTCCCACATGTACAGGTGGATGTGTCCACTCTAAAATATCATGTGGGAAGCTTTTTTCAACTATATTTATGATTATAATGCCGCTTTAATCGCTGCAAGCAGCTCATCATATGTCTCATATGCAGGAAGCTCAGGGTAGTCCTTCTTGATGGCATCTGTGCTTCTGAAAAGGAAGCCTGCCTTGCTTGCCTGTATCATGCCTAAATCATTGTGGCTGTCACCGCTTGCGATGGTATCGTATCCGATAGACTGCAGTGCCTTTACAGTTGTAAGCTTTGACTGCTCACATCTCATTCTAAAGCCTGTAATCTCGCCATCTTCAGCAACCTCAAGCTCGTTACAAAAGATTGTCGGCCAGCCGAGCTTCTTCATGAGAGGGCCTGCAAACTGTGAAAATGTATCACTGATGATGATTACCTGTGTGATTGAACGAAGCTCATCCAAAAACTCCTTTGCGCCAGGCATTGGATCTATCTTTGCGATTGTCTCCTGGATTTCTTTTAATCCGAGTCCGTGCTCCTTTAAAATATTTATTCTATAGTTCATAAGCTTATCATAATCAGGCTCATCTCTTGTTGTCTTTTCAAGCTCAGGAATGCCTGTCTCCTTTGCAAATGCAATCCAGATTTCAGGTACCAATACTCCCTCAAGGTCTAAGCATACAATATTCATTTTGATTCCTCCGTGTGTTTTATTCTGTGGATTTCGATGAAGCTCAATATACTTGTCAGGTAACTATTTAAGCAGCCTTGAATAGTTACCTGATATTTAGTTCACCGATTTAATCCAGTAAAGTATATCATACAAGACGACGGTCTACAATAGAATTATACGTGATTTTCAAAGGATTTTCAGTAAATCATTATTACCGTCCATTACGCTCGCTGGCTTTTGCACACGCACCGGCTTCCGCAGAGAAGACGCCCTCATCATCTATTATGTTTCCGCTCTCAACATGCTTTTTCAGGATATTGTTAAACGCATAATCCCAGATTTTCTCTGAGCCAAGTGCTGTGCGCTTATTTCTGCCGAGTATCTGCGACAGCTTTACACTGTGCTCACGCCATGAAAGCCCGCCCGATGCATCGTTTAGGAGCATTGGCTGGATATTGTCCATGGTGCGGGCAAATCTGGCTTCCGGTGTCTGCTGCGCCTCAAATTCCTCCCACAGCTTTAAAAGCGGCTCGCCCTGTTCCTTTGGCAAGAGTCCGTATATACGCTCCGCTGCCTTCTGCTCACGCTCATGCTGTGTGGCCTTGCCTGCCTCATCATAGGCATATGTGTCTCCCGCGTCAATCTCTACTATGTCGTGTATCAAAAGCATTCCTACTGTCTTTAGCACGTCTATCTTCTCATTGGCATACTCACTCAAGAGCATTGTCATGATAGCCATATGCCAGGCATGCTCCGCATCATTTTCCTTGCGGCTTGCATCAGCTAAATAAGTCTGGCGGAATATCTCTTTTTCCTTATCGATTTCTCTGATGAAATCAAGCTGTTTTTCTAATCTATCTTTTTGCTGCATCATTTTACCTGTTCCTTCTTCCTGTCCTATCCGATTTTCAAATATGGTCTCAAGTGTTTAATCAATTCATGTACTTTTGTGCCTGGAGCTGAACTTGCAGGAGTTTTTCCTTCATTCATTGCAGCCAAGCGTTCAGCATTTGTTATTGCAAAATCCATGAAAGGTTTTAAACTCATAGCCATTCTCCTCCTGCCAGCATATTTGTAAGATATGGATCTGCACCATAACGCCCTTCCAGATATTGTTTATCATAAGCTGCAGTACTATTTACTCGTTCATTGTTTTCTCTTCTGATTTCATATAGGGAATATATTTCACTTTCGTGCCTTTCATTTTCTGCCGCAAACCATATTTCATCCCGTCTGAAAACTGTATTTTTCATTGTTGTCATATCATGGGAAGTAAAGAGTAACTGCGCTCCCTTTTTGTTTACATTCTTATTCTTAAACAATGAAATTACATAACGAAGCAGTTTAGGATGCAATTTTGCATCCAATTCATCAATAATCACCAGCCGACCTTCTTGCAGTGCTAACAAAATCACAGGTAATGCCGCGATCATTTTCTTTGTTCCATCTGACTCATCATTAAAACTTAATTCATAAATCTTTCCCTCTATCATACGCTGCGTATACAGTTCATGATTTTCTTCATCATACCGATAACCTGATACATCAATATCAACATCATTTAGTGCACGAACAATTCTCTTTCGATATGATTCATCATCAGAAAACATTATTTGTCTGTCTGCAATCGGATTTGCATAGTTTTTGACAATGCATGATTCAAACCACTTCTGAACTTCCACAATTACCGGTATATCATAGTTGATTGCCAGAAAAGATAAATATGGCATCTTGGGGTTTACCGAGCGGTTAATACTCGCTTTATTGATGCTTGCACCCAATGTAATTTCAGCACCTTCCCTATCAAAAACCATACCCGTTCTCTTTCCACCAATGGCTTTCCAATACAGAGATTCTTCAACAATGTCATCCCCGCATATTGATAAGTTGTACCTGTATTCATTTTTTCCCTGTCGGAAATACACTTCAAATTCTGTCGGCATTTTCCTAGATATTTCATTAAAATAGAATGGTGCCGCACTTATCTTCTGCTGAATAATAATCTTTTCTCTTGCCTTCTCCAATTCATATATCGGCTTAACCACTGTAGAAATCAAACATGAAAGAGCTAGTAACAGATTGGTTTTTCCCCCACCATTCGGACCATATATAACCCCTACGGGAAGAAGTGCATCTGCTTTCTCGCTTTTTAACAACGATTCTGAAAATTCCGGAATAGATGTTGCCTGAAAATCGAATGTTGTTGTTTCTTTATATGATTTAAAGTTTTTAAAAGAAAATTGACACAGCATCCTGATATTCCTCCCTCTGAACTGTCTTATTTGCACTTATTATATAATTAATATATTCGTTTTTCAAGTTTTATACCCATATTTCATAAATTTTATTTTTGAAATATGGGTATAAAAGTCATTTTTTCTGATTTTATAATATTATTTTAAATTTCCTTAGAAAATCTCCTTTACATACATAAAAATACAATGCCTCTACAGTGCATCCTTCATTGCTTTAACATACTCACCGACATACTTTGGTGAAGCCTCACCATACTCATCGATTATCTTGATGATGGCAGAGCCCACAATGGCACCATCCGAGATATCTACCATCTTCTTTGCCTGCTTGGGTGTTGAAATGCCAAAACCGATAGCACATGGCACATCTGTGTTTTCTCTGATTACCTTGACTATTGAAGCCAGATCTGTCTTAATCTCGCTTCTTGTACCGGTGACTCCGAGGCTTGAAATCACATAGATGAAGCCGGTTGCCTCCTTTGCTATCATCGCAATGCGATCCTTTGATGTAGGTGCGATAAATGAAATAAGGTCCACATCATATTTCTCGCAGAGTGGTAAAAACTCTTCCTTTTCCTCATATGGGATATCCGGCAGAATGAGTCCGTCAATGCCTATTTCCTTACATGTACTGATAAACTTTTCTGCGCCGTAAGAGTAAACCACGTTTGCATATGTCATGAAAACCATAGGAATTGTGACATCTTTTCTCAGATCTCTCACAAGGTCAAAAACCTTGTCTGTTGTAACTCCGGCTGCAAGTGCCTTTATGTTGGCGCCCTGGATTACAGGTCCCTCTGCTGTAGGATCAGAGAATGGAATTCCAAGCTCTATAAGGTCTGCTCCGTTTGCAACTGCTTCTCTTACGATTTTTTCAGTTGTCTCTAAATTTGGATCACCACAGGTGATAAATGGTATAAACGCCTTGCCGTTTTCAAACGCACTTCTTATCTTATTCATAAATATTCTCCCCTCTGTATCTTGCTATTGCCGCGCAGTCCTTGTCGCCTCTGCCTGAAACAGTAACAACGATTATCTTGTCCTTGTCCATTGTAGGCGCCAGCTTCATGGCATATGCCACTGCATGTGAGGACTCGATTGCAGGGATGATTCCCTCTGTCTTTGCGAGGTATTCAAAAGCATTTACCGCTTCATCATCTGTTACCGGTACATATTTTGCTCTTCCGATATCGTGCAGATATGCGTGCTCCGGTCCGACTCCCGGATAGTCAAGTCCTGCAGAAATTGAATAAACCGGAGCAATCTGTCCATATTTATCCTGACAGAAATATGACTTCATGCCGTGGAAGATACCAAGACGGCCTGTATTTACTGTGGCTGCAGTCTCAAATGTATCTATTCCCCTTCCTGCTGCCTCGCAGCCGATGAGCTCAACTCCCTCATCCTCTATGAAGTTGTAAAAGCTTCCAATGGCATTTGAGCCGCCGCCCACACATGCGATAACCGCATCAGGCAGTCTGTGCTCCTTTTCAAGCATCTGCTCCTTGATTTCCTTTGAGATGACCGCCTGGAAATCTCTTACGATGGTAGGGAACGGATGTGGTCCCATAACTGAGCCCAGGCAGTAATGTGTGTCCGAAATTCTCTTGGTCCACTCTCTCATTGCCTCCGATACGGCATCCTTTAATGTGGCTGTACCTGATGTAACCGGGATAACCTCTGCTCCGAGCAGACGCATGCGGTATACATTGAGCGCCTGACGCTTTGTGTCCTCCTCGCCCATGAATACAACGCATTCCATACCCATAAGGGCTGCGGCCGTTGCTGTTGCCACACCGTGCTGACCGGCTCCGGTCTCAGCTATCAGGCGGGTTTTGCCCATTTTCTTTGCAAGAAGTGCCTGACCTAATACGTTGTTGATCTTGTGGGCTCCTGTATGGTTTAAATCCTCTCTTTTAAGGTATATTTTTGCTCCACCGAGATCCTTTGTCATCTTTTCTGCGTAGTACAGTCTCGATGGTCTTCCTGCATAATCGTTGAGAAGCTCTGTGAGCTCTCTGTTAAATTCAGGATCGTTTTTGTAATAATTGTATGCTTCTTCTAATTCTTTAACGGCATTCATGAGGGTTTCAGGAATGTACTGTCCTCCGTGAATACCAAATCTTCCGTTTGGATTTGTCATGATGTTTTCCCTTCTAATTGTATATTTGTAAATATTTTGTTTTCTGTACTGAATAGTTACAGATATTCTTAAAACCATGAAGATACTTATATATCTCTATTAGCTTAATCGCAATTCATCAAGCTTAGCCTTTTTGTCGTCCGCTCTCATCAGCGTCTCTCCGATAAGCACTGCGTCAGCTCCGATTTCACGTATTGCCCTGATATCATCTGTGCTCTTTACACCGCTTTCCGATACAAATATGATGTCATCGGGAATCAGGTCGCGCAGCTTTTTGCTGTTAGCTGTATCAACTGTAAAATCCTTCAGATTGCGGTTGTTTACACCTATTATTCTGGCACCGGCTCTTACCGCCATCCCTGCCTCTTTTTCATCGTGTATCTCCACAATGGCGCTTATGCCAAGGCTGTCGCAGATTTTTATGTATTCACCAAGCTGCACCTCTGACAGTATGGAGCAGATTAAAAGCACCGCAGCGGCACCGAGTGTCTTTGCCTGATATATCTGATATTCATCAACCGTAAAATCTTTTCGGATGCACGGAATCGAAACCGTTTTTGCAATCTCCTTAAGATACTCATCCGAGCCTAAAAACCACTTCGGCTCTGTCAGTACCGAGATGCAATCCGCACCTGCCGCCTCGTATTCCCTTGCAATTTCAAGATATCTGAAGTCCGGCTCTATAAGCCCCTTTGACGGCGAAGCCTTCTTGCACTCGCATATGAAGCTCAAGCCATCCTTTTTGAGTGCTTTTTCAAATGCAAAATCAGAAAACTTTTCGTTTTTCGTCTGAATCGCGATATTTTTCATTTCCTCAAGGCTTATTTTTTTCTTGTCCTCTGCCACACGAAGCCTTGAATGTTCTGCAAGCTGGTCTAAAATATTCATCGCTTATCCTTTCCTGGTTTGTGTGCTTAGCTGTTGCTTACCTCGATGAGCTTATCGAGTGTCTCAAGTGCTTTTCCTGAATCAATGATTTCTGCTGCAAGCGCGATACCCTCTTTCATGCTGTCGGCCTTTCCTCCGATATAAAGTGATGCGCCTGCGTTCATAAGTACCGCATTTCTCTTATGGCCCTTCTGTCCTCCTAAGATATCACGTACGATTTTTGCATTTTCCTCAGGTGTACCGCCTTTTAAATCCTCCTTTGTGCAGCGCTCAAAGCCGAAATCCTCCGGTGAGATTACTGTAGTTCTGAACCATCCGTCCTTTATCTCGCATACCTTGGTCGGTGCACTCATGGAAATCTCATCGAGCTTATCCATGCCATATACTACCATTCCGCGCTTTATTCCGAGACTTACAAGGACCTGTGCAAGCGGCTCTACAAGGTACTCATCGTACACTCCGAGAAGCTGCATGACCGGTGAACCCGGATTTGTGAGTGGTCCTAAAATATTGAATACCGTTCTAAAACCAAGCTCTTTCCTGATAGGTCCGACATACTTCATTGATGTGTGATATTTCTGTGCAAAGAAGAAGCACATGCCGACTTTATTTAAAAGCTCTACACATTTCTCAGGGCTCTGGTCTATGTTGACGCCGAGCGCCTCAAGACAGTCTGCTGTACCGCATAATGAAGAGGCTGCCCTGTTTCCGTGCTTTGCCACCTTCATGCCCCCTGCTGCCGCAACAAGTGCAGAGGTTGTTGAAATGTTGAAGCTCTGTGCATTGTCTCCGCCTGTTCCTACGATTTCGAACACATCCATACCTGTTTTCACCTGTATGGCATGCTCTCTCATGGCTGCTGCACAGCCTGCGATTTCGTCTGTTGTCTCAGCCTTTGCGCTCTTTGTGGAAAGAGCTGCAAGAAAAGCTGCATTCTGGGTTGGTGTTGTCTCACCGCCCATGATCTCATTCATCACTGCATATGCCTCGTCATATGTGAGGTCTTCTTTGTTTACTATTTTTACTATGGCTTCTTTTATCATGATTATGTCCTCCTGTATTCTGGTAATATTTCGTTTATAATTTTGTTTATGATTTTGTTCTGCTATTTGTTTTCAATTCAACAACTAATATATAAATTCATTAAACGCTGCAATTTTCAATTAAGCTTTGATAAAATTACTAAGCATCTGCTTTCCGTCCGGTGTCATGATTGACTCCGGGTGAAACTGCACACCGTATATCGGATATTCCCTGTGCTCAACAGCCATGATCTCACCATCATCTGTAGTGGCTGTAATCTTTAGGCAATCAGGCATCGTGTCCGCATCTGCAGCAAGTGAATGGTAACGTGCTACCTTTGCTTTTTTCGGGCAACCCTTGAATAAAAGGCTTTCTGTGTCAAACGATACATCAGATTGCTTTCCGTGCATGAGCTCCTTTGCATATGTGACTGTCGCACCGTATGCTGCGCATATCGCCTGGTGACCGAGGCACACGCCAAGGATTGGGATTTCCTTTCCAAGATCCTTTGCCACAGCTATTATCACTCCCGCATCCTCAGGCCTTCCCGGTCCCGGTGATAATATGATGCGGTCAGGCTTTAAAGTCCTAATCTCTTCAACTGTCATCTCATCATTTCTGATTACTCTGATATCAGGCTCTATCTCGCCGATTAGCTGATACAGATTGTAAGAAAAGCTGTCGTAGTTATCAATCAGTAAAATCATTCTTCCACCTCCTGTGAGACTTCCAGTGCCTTAAGAGACGCCTTTGCCTTGTTTATGCACTCCTGAAATTCCTTCTCAGGATCTGAATCCGCAACTATTCCCGCTCCGCTTCTCACGAAAACCTTGCCGTTTTTCTTGTAGGCAATACGGATTGCAATACATGTGTCCATATTTCCTGTAAAATCTATATATCCAATCGCGCCACCGTAAATGCCTCGCTTGTTGTCCTCAAGCTCTCCGATAAGCTGGCACGCTCTGATTTTTGGTGCTCCTGAAAGTGTTCCTGCCGGAAGCACGGCCTCTATTGCATCGAGTGCGTCATACTCTTGCCTTATCTCTCCACGCACTGTCGAGCCTATATGCATCACATGTGAATATCTCTCTATGGAATGAAGCTTTTCAACTTTTACAGTTCCGAATTTACTTACCTTTCCGAGGTCATTTCTTCCAAGGTCCACGAGCATGTTGTGCTCTGCGAGCTCTTTTTCGTCCTTAAGCAGCCCTTCCTCAAGCTTTTTATCCTCCTCTGCTGTGGCACCTCTCGGCCTCGTGCCTGCCAGCGGGAATGTGTGAAGCACTCCATTTTCAAGCTTCACAAGTGTCTCCGGAGATGCTCCAGCAACCTCCACATCGGTTCCCGAAAAATAAAACATGTACGGCGAAGGATTTATCGTTCGAAGCACGCGGTAGGTATCAAAAAGGCTTCCCTCAAACGGTGCGCTCAATCTGTTGGATAAAACTATCTGGAAAATATCCCCCTCTTTGATATGGTGTTTTGCCTTCTCGACCATCTCACAATACTGCTCCTTGTCAAAAAGCGGTGTTACATCGCCCAGCAGCTTACCACCCATATTCTGTTTTTTCTCTCCGTGCATCAGAAGCTCCCTAAGCTGCTTTAACTCAACAATCGCTTTGTTGTAGCCTGTTTCCGGAGCATCAAATGACATATTTGCGATTAGTATTATCTTCTGGCACAGATTGTCAAATGCTATTACCTTATCAAAAAGCATCAGATCAACATCCTTGAAATCCTCTGTATCCTTTGCTTTTCCTCTGATGCTTTTCTCCTTGTAGCCCAGATAATCATACGAAAAATAACCTACAAGGCCACCTGTAAACGAAGGCATATAATCAAATTTCGGACTCTTGTACTCTGAAAGAATCTGTCTGATGTACTCTGAAGGATTTTCCGTCTCCACCGAAAGCTTTCCAAGCTTCATATGACCATCTATGCAGTTAATCTCAAGCTTTGGATCATATCCCAAAAATGTATATCTTCCCCAGGCTTCATTGGCTTGTGCTGATTCAAGCAGATAACAATGTGTTGAAACATTCTGCAGAATCCTCATAGCCTCTATAGGTGTGATAAAATCTGATAATATCTCACAGCTTACAGGGAGAATGTCATACTTCCCGGTTTTTGCTATTTCTTTAACTTCGGTCAGTGTAGGTGAAATTTTCATATGCTTGCCTCCAAATTTTGTGTTTGTGTGAACAAAACGTACAACATACAGCTCGAATTCGCCTCTTCAAGGCTTCTGTGCAGCTTGCGCTGCTACAATTCTCGCTTTATGTTGTACTGTCCAGTGTTCGCATGTGTCCTTGCATGCGAGCATGCAGATCCACCTGCTCCACTGTACTTTTTTGTTCACTAAAAAACGCCCTTGACAGAATTTTAGTTCTGTCAAGGACGAATAATCTTAACTATCCGCGGTGCCACCTTGAATTCACGATAAAGCTCGTGCGCTTGGCAGGATACCAACATATCCCGGGCAAATTACGTATGCCCTCACGTCGCAGAATACTCTGGATATCTGTATGAATGATAAATCCATTTGACTGCGCCCTCAGCGGTCCATTTGACAACTTGTTTCACACCTGATTCTCAGCACCACAGGCTCTCTGTAAAGGCATCATTGCCGTTATCTCCGCTTCAACGGTTTACAAATTATTAAATTGTCGAAACTGTTTAAACTGTTTTCACTTCTTTAACGATTTAATACTTTATCTCGCTAAATTTGTTTAAAGTTTATCACTCCTTTTTGTGTTTGTCAACATACATTTTACATTAAAATATACTCCATCTGGCGTTCCTTTGTCTTAAGCCCCATCTTCTCATAAAATTTCTCAGCAGATGTGTTTCCGCTCCATACATTGAGAGTGACCTCGTAGCAGCCGAGACGCTTTGCCTCATTCTTTACATGTTCAAAAAGCTGCTCTCCGATATGCGCTCCTCTGGTCTTTGCATCTACACACAGATCATCTATGAAAAGTGATGTAAACGGCACCATATTGTTGGAAAACGGCTGCTGTCTTATCTGGCAGAATGCATATCCCATACATACATCGTCATCATCTGCCGCAACATATATCGGCTTTGTATCGTCCTTTATCATTTCTGCAAGCTCTTCATTTGTATATTTTGTCGTTCCCGAAATAAAAATATCCGGTCTGATATCGGCATGAATCTGAAGCACCTGCTCTAATAATTCAATAAGTCTTGGTATGTCTTTTTCGTGTGCTCTTCTAATATTCATTTTTGAGAATCACGCTTTCTATTGTGGTTAATGTATAGTTTTTATATTTCAAAATAAATCCAGCATATTATCGAGATAAATGTGCTCTCTGACATGTATCTGATACTGTGGCTTCGTCATATAGTAGAGCAGAAATTCAAGTATCATGGCACTTCCAAGCCCTCTGCCCTCTATTTTAAAATTGCTAAAGCCCATCGGCAGATAAGTGTTTTTTATATCACCTATTCCGATAAAGCCGGGATTTTCCATCGCCTTTGAAAAGAGATATCCCTGCCCCGCATCAGGTGCAGTGCAATAATGCTCCGGGCAATCCTCGCCCAGATTTTTGCGGCTAACCGTCTCGTAGCATTTCTTCCTGTCCATGCAGCCAAACCAGCAGCACTCATTGCACAAAATTTCTACTTTTTCCTTTTGATGCTGTGATAATGCTTTCAGTTTATCAAATGATTTGTTCAACCTGAAATCCGGTACCACATAGCGGAAATCCTCTCTGTTTAGCTCATTTTCAAATTCACGGAAATCCGTCAGAACCTTTGTGGTTGAAGACACAAAATAAAAGTCAGGGTAGTTTTCTTTTATGTAATCAAGCAGAATATCTGAGTAGATGATTATGCCGTTTCCAAAGCCCCTGCTTCGCTCATTATCTCTGCCTATATCAAATATCCTGCACAGTTCGTTACATTTTTTGTCAGGAAGATGCTCCTTAGTAATCAATGAATTGCTAAAGGTAAGTCTCGCGGATATCCCATATTCCTGCATCAGCTTAAGCACTTCCTTAGGATTGTGCTCACCAAAACCGACGCGGCCTCCGCTCCATATGCAGTCTGCCGGTGCACCGTATATTGAGCCTATGTCGCACCAGTCATAGAAATATTCCCGGTGCTTGCGGTACAGTGGGAGAAATTCTTTGTATAATTCATAAAATTCAAACAATCCCGGTAGATGATAATACGCTTTCATTTTGACTCCTTATTATAATCTGCTGAACCTGTGCTCATTTTAATAATTTTCAATCACATATTCCTCAAAAAGCGGTAGCGTAAAATACACATATCCCCGTATCTCTCCCGATACAATTCCCTTTCTTATAAGGCGCTTACGGTACGGATTGAATTCGTTTGTCTCCATCCCAATTGCATCCCTGATTTCTTTTATTTTTCCGCTTTTTATATCTGCAATCCCCTTTGCAACTATGCGATCCTTCTGAGAAAGCTCCGACCAAATTTTGTCATATACAAATTCGCTCAAATACTGTTCATACTCGCCCAAAATGCCATTGTAGTCACCATCATTGTTCCACGTCAGATACCCTAAAACCTGAAATGCAAAAGGATAGCCTTTGGTCAGTCCCGCCATCTGTGCTGCTTTCTCCGGAGATATGTTAAAAATAGTCTTATACTTATTGATTATTGCCGCGTTATTTAATGGTTTGAGCTGGATTTTAGGTGCTCTGTACAAAAATGTAAGGCTCTTCTCATTCTGAAGCTCCTCTATATTTTCATACAATCCTGTTCCTAATAGAAATACAGGCAGCTCCTGTCTTACAAATATCTGAAAGGCTCCTGCAAAAACCTTCATGTACTCACTATTTGTCATCTCATCTATCGTAATAAGCAGTCTCTTACCTCCATTTTTAAGCCTTTCCAAAATCTTTATAATAGCTGTCTCTGCATCTGTAATCGGCTGTGTCCCCTCTATAGATACTCCAAAACCGAAAAATGATAAATCGAGCTTTGCCGATTTTATAAGTCCCGCACATATATTATCACTATTCAATTTTGAAAGCATTGCAGACAACAGGTCCGTTGCCGGATTGAGTTCTATAACCACCCAGTCATCATTTTCTCTTAGTTTATGCGAAATTTCTGTCATCATTACTGTTTTTCCTGAACCTCGCACACCGGTAATTATAAACATCTGCTGATTTATTGTATCCGCTGTAAAATTCTCAATTATCTCATTAATCTGTACCGGACGGTCTACCGACTCTAGTGGACTTCTTCCAAATGTAAGCGTGAATGGATTTTGCATATCAGCCTCCCATTTTTACTGTTGTTTACTGTTTTGAATTTGTTTTACTGTCTTTTACTGTTGTTTACTGTTTTGGTTTCATTTTACTGTTGTTTACTGTTTATGTCAAGATTACAGTTAATGATAATTCGTATCATATAAACCATTTATGCTGATTTGCATTTTTGTAGTAACCGGTTGCCGTTGTAAAATAGTTACTGGTCACACTGTCAGGCATGAACAGTAACATAAAATAAACCCCGGAGCGTATTGTATGCTTTGATAGCATATCAATATCACGCTCCAGGGTTTCTATTTACGCCTGATTTAGTTTAAGAAATTCTGTATGATAACTTCCTCTGCCTCTTCCTCTGTAAGTCCGAGTGTACGGAGCTTGAGAAGCTGCTCGTCGTTTATCCTGCCGATTGCTGCTTCATGTATGATAGCCGCATCGATATTTTTTGCCCTGATTTCAGGGATTGAACCGACCTCTGCATGATCCATGATGATAGAATCACACTGGATATGAGCCTGGCATTTGCTGTTGCCGATGGCATTTGGATGGAAGGTCTGGACTGAGTTTCCTTTTCCTACGGATCTGGAAACAATCTGTGCAGAGCTGTCCTCTCCGTTTAACTGCACCTCGATATTTGACTCCGCCTTCTGCTCTCCATCTGTCATGAGACGCTCTGTGACATAGAGCTTTGCGTCCTTTCCAAGCTCCACATTGGTCTCACGGACTGTAGAATCAACACCCTTTATCTGTGCTGTATCGAGAGTGAAAACAGAATTCTCGCCCACAAATATATTTGTTACAGGGTTGAGCACTCTCGCACCTGTTCCGTTTCCCTCGCCGTAGTGCTTTTCCTCATATCTGACATTCGCATTTTTGCCCACATGGAAGGTATGGATGCCGTCGTGTCTGCTCTCGTTGCAGCCGCTGTTGTGGATTCCGCAGCCTGCCACAATCCTTACATCTGCACCATCCTCTACATAGAAATCGTTGTATACAAGGTCTGTCACACCTGATTTGCTGAGTACTACAGGGATATAGACAGCCTCTCCATCCGTCTTTCCATCAATATAGATATCAATGCCGGGCTTGTCCGTCTTTTTCTTTATCTTGATGTGCTCGCTGTCTCCGTGGCAGATTGATGTGCCGTTTTCACGCAGATTAAAGGCACCTGTCTGACTGAATTTATTATCATTTATGACGTCCAATACGCCCTCTGTTACGTTGTCAAGCTTTACCATATTATGCTCTTCCCTCCAGTCTCTCTACGCATTTGTGACATTTCTGTACACCATTGAGATAAGGCAGCACCTCGTCCTTTGTGCCGATTTTCTTGATTTCTCCGCCATCAATTATCATGATGCGGTCTGCCATATTTATGATTTTCTCCTGATGTGAAATCACTATGAGGCTCTGCTTTTTCTCAGTATGGATTTCCTCGAATTTCTGTATGAGCATTGAAAAGCTCCACAGATCGATTCCAGCCTCCGGCTCGTCAAATATGCAAAGCGAATGCTCCTTGGCAAGCACTGATGCAATCTCAATTCGCTTCATCTCTCCACCTGAGAGTGTGCCGTCAATCTGGCGGTAAATGTAATCCTTTGCACAGAGTCCTACCGCGGTGAGAAGGTCACAGCACTCCTTGTCTGAAAGCTCATCCTTTGCGGCAAGCTTGAGCAGCTTCATGACGGTCATTCCCTTAAATCTCGGTGGCTGCTGGAATGCAAAGCCTATTCCCGCATTTGCCCTATGATTGATGTCAAGCTCTGTGATATCCTGCCCGTCAAGTATAATCTTTCCGCTGTCCGGTGTCTGAATACCTATCAATGTCTTTGCCAGAGTGGATTTTCCACCTCCGTTTGGTCCGGTAATGACAAGCATTTCTCCGTCCTCTACCTGAAATGATATATTGTTCAGAAGGCATTTCTTTCCGCCCTCATCATCTACGTTTAAAGTTAAATTTTCTGCTTTAAGCACGATTTTCACCTCATTTTTATTTATGATACAGCATAAAATCCTTCTCCTGCTGTTCTTATTACTTTTTCCGTTTACCGTTCACATTCACACATTAGTATGCCCGGCAATGATTACAGTATAACATAATAGTAAACGTTTACAAGGTATAAACTCTCTGGTACTCGCTAAAAAACATATTGTGGCTTTTTATAAAAAGTTTGCTTATCTACTAATTTCCCTTATCATTGAATACTCATTGCACAAGGTTCCGTCATTTTGTCTGATAGAATTAAATTTGATGCCAGTTATCCTGAAGCCCATCTTCTCATAAAGTGCTCTCGCCCTGCTATTGCCCTCAATAAAATCCAATTCCATCTGCAATATATCCGGATTGCTTTCTGCTATTTTTATCATTTCCCGGAACATTCTCGTTCCAATCCCCTGATTCCAGAATTCGCTCAGCAAACCGATTGCCACATTTGCCCTGTGTCCGGTTTTCGCGCGTTTATTCCACCAGACCATGCAATTTCCGGCAATTTTTCCATCTGCTTCACAAACCAGCAGCTCATGTGTATCCGACAAATTGCTGCTATTTATGAAATCAATCTCCTGCTCGATGGTCCGTGTCTCACATTCTTCCGGTGTCCTCAGTAAGAAATCCGTTTCACCGGTTGACTTTTTCATGTACTCTATAAGAGCTTTGGCATCCTTTTCATTTGCACTTCGCAAAATGGCAGTTCTGCCGTCTTTTAATTTAAATTCGATATCTTTTATTATCATATTTTCTATAGTACCAACTTCCTATTGATTCATCTTTGGAAAAATCTTCCGAGAGAACTAATTTAAATGTAAAAAATGTAAAACCGGGCATAATAGCCTGCCCGGTTTTCACTGTTCATCGTAACTGTTAAGAATCACACCATGCATATTCACACAAAAGCTCATTGCAGGTGTCTTCTCGCTTCTTAGAAAGCTTCATAAAACGCTTTGTCTTAGAAAACTCCGTCTATAAAGCCCTTCATATCGTCCTTAGACACAAGACCAATCTGCTGACCGGCAACCTGACCGCCCTTGATTGCAATAACTGCAGGAATATTCATTATACGATACTCTCTTGCCAGATCAGGATTCTCGTCCACATCAATATTGTAAAACTCCACATCTGTGATTTCATCAGAAAGCTGCTCCATTACAGGCGCAAGCATCTTGCATGGACCGCACCACTCTGCCGAAAAATCAACAATGATAGCCTTATTATTTTTAACCTGTTCAAATTCACTGCTATTAATCTTCTTTACCATAGTTGTTCTCCTTCCATCTGTCGAACGAATTATTTTCGTTGCACCTATACAGCAATAAAAAATAACTGCTATACTATAGTACACCAAATAAGAAATAACAATGCATCAGAAACTTATTATTCGATGTACTAGCACTACTATAATACATAAATCAGATTATGTCACATAAAAATATTATAAACCGTAAAATTTATCATTTATCACGATTAATTCTTTTTGTGCTCTGCCATGTAGGCCTCTATATCCTCTGTGGTTCTGATGATATCCTCCGACAGACACACTGCACCGTCCTCGGTGATAAGCACATCATCCTCAATCCTGATACCGATTTCCCATTCATCTATATACAGTCCCGGCTCATCACTGATGATTGCCCCCGGACGAAGCCTGCTGTTTGAGTCAACTGTCACGTCATGCACATCAATTCCCAAATGGTGTGACACGCCATGCATGTAATACTTAGAAATCTCTACCGAATTCTTTATCAGTCCAAGCTTCATAAGCCCGTCTGCAAGCACATCCTTACATACTTCATTTAATTCCTTTGTAGTCATTCCCGGCTTTGCAACCTCGACAATCTTTCGGTTTGCGGCAAGCACGATATCATATACCTGTTTCTGGCGCTCGGTAAACCGGCCATTTACCGGATATGTTCTCGTAATATCCGAATTGTAGCCATCGATTCTGGCTCCAAGGTCAAGAAGCACCAGTGTTCCATCCTCCATCGTCTCACGATTTGTGTCATAATGAAGCATTGTTCCATTCATTCCGCTTCCGGCGATTGTAGGGAAAGCTGTCCACTCTGCCCCACCGCGTCTTATGATATATTCAAAGTCTGCCTGTGCCTGATATTCTTTCATGCCCGGCTTTAAATTAGCCATTACATTGCAAAGTCCGTCCTTTGTGATAGCGATTGCCTTTTTGGTGAGCTCAATCTCATCCTCATCCTTCTGCATACGCTCCTCTGCCACAAGTGGGAAAAGATTCTTCACAGCAACTCCCGGATAGTCTGTCTTAAATTCATTAGCTTTTACCACATTGTAATCCGGCAAATCCACTTTCTGATGACGATACGTGTCAAAATATGCTGTGTATACATCCTCACGCGTCATTATCCTGTCCAGTGTGCTCTCAAGCTCATAAATATATTCTACTTCGTCAATCCCTGATATTTCCTCGGCTTCCTCCATAGTCACCTTTCTGCCGTACCAGCGCTCCATCGTAGGGTCTGCCTCCTCTATGAAGAGCATTGTCTTAGCAGGCTCTACACATTTATCCAGTACAAGGACCATGTTGTCACGTCTAAGTCCGGTCAGATAGAAGAAATTGCGGTTAGCCTGTGCTGTGAATAAATCATACTCATCTGCACTCACATGGTGCTCGATGCCTGAGTACAATATTGCTATAGAATTGTCCTCCATCTTGTCTAAAATTCTTTGTCTTCTGCTTTCAAAATCCATTTTGCTGCCTCTTATTCTCATTATTTGTAATGCCTGTTCAAAACATGTCACTGACATTCATACGACCTTACGTTATCACAATATGAGTATTATTACAAGCCATTTGCTCCACGCTATTACATGAATCAAAGGTTTTCTATATTTACATATTTTCTTTTCCCATTTGCATACTCTACATAAGCCTGTTTCTTTTCATTATCATAACCGGCTATAGGTTTTTTACATATTTTCGCTTTATTTATTGCTGCCTTAACAGCTTCAACTGCCCTTTCGTCCATTTCATTATCCGATTCTGTCAATGTACTCTTCTCTTCTTCTCTGGATACAACTTTTATGATTCTACCACTTTTGGTGCTCACAGTTGTCATATAATCACTCCCTCGGTTTTGATTAATATTAAAATATATTATCTCTTATACTTGTTTTCTTTTTATTATAATATTTATTTTATCATAGTTCACACAAAAAAACACCCCAGAACCGAAGTTCTGAGGTGTAATATACTCTTGATATTCTCTTTTCCGAAAAATTATCTCTTTGAGAACTGAGGAGCTCTACGAGCTGCTTTGAGACCGTATTTCTTACGCTCTTTCATACGTGGATCACGTGTTAAGAATCCAGCAGACTTAAGAACCGGTCTGTACTCTGAATCTACCTGAAGGAGTGCACGAGCGATTCCGTGACGGATTGCTCCGGCCTGTCCTGTGTATCCACCACCACGAACGTTAACTAAAACGTCGAACTTGTCAACTGTCTCAGTTGCAACTAATGGCTGGCGAACAACTACCTTTAATGTCTCAAGACCAAGGTACTCATCGATATCTCTTTTATTGATTGTAATCTTTCCTGTTCCAGGTACTAAATATACTCTAGCAACAGATGATTTTCTTCTTCCTGTTCCGTAATACTTTGTAGTAGCCAATTTACTTTACCTCCTATTAAAACTCTAATGTCTCAGGCTTCTGAGCTGCATGTTTGTGATCTGGTCCAGCGTATACGAATAACTTTGTATACATCTGACGTCCAAGAGGTCCCTTTGGAAGCATTCCCTTTACAGCGTACTCGATAACGCGCTCTGGGTGCTTGTTCATCATCTCTCTTAATGTTGTCTCTTTCATACCACCGATATAATCTGAGTGATGATAGTAAATCTTCTGGTCTAATTTCTTACCAGTAACCTTAACCTTGTCAGCATTGACAACGATTACATAATCACCTGTGTCAATGTGTGGTGTAAAGATTGCTTTATTCTTTCCTCTTAATACTTTAGCAACTTCTGATGCTAAACGTCCTAATGTCTTACCTTCAGCGTCTACTACGTACCATTTTCTGTCGATTGTAGCAGGACTAGCCATAAATGTTTTCATCGGTTTTCCTCCTTAAATGATTCGATTACTTTTAATGCCGATGCCTCTTGAAATCGCGTATGTCCGGACGCCACTTCCTTTTTGACATCTTATAGTCCTCTGTTCCATCTCAGATGACTATCATTATCTATACTAAATGGTTGCCGGGGCTTTGGCTTCCATTTATCTACTTTTACAGACCTAGATATTATACTTGCGTAACCGGCTGTTGTCAAGTGTTTTTCACCCTTATTTTCAGCTTTTTCTTTAAGCTATTTCTTGAAACTTTTTCTTTATGTTTAAACTTTTTCTTTAAAACTGCATATATACAAAATCAGCCGGATTCACTCCCGGTCCGTAGTAACCGAATATTATTACTATAAAGATGCCAAGATATATTATCGCCCAGCGAAGCGGCAGCTTTCTTGAAAGTATGAAATCGCGCATATCGAGCTTTTTATTTTCCTCAACGAAGCTGATAAAGAACCACAGCAGAGTACATATTATAAGTAAAAGTATATCGTACTCATCCAGTCCGCATGCTCCGAGATTCAAAATGATGTTATTTATTCCAAGCTCGCTGATATGAAAATCCGTGACCGATTTAAAAAGCATGTGAAATGCAGTCGACGCATTTGCAGCTATGTCAAAATAGTAGCCTACCAGTATGAGCATAAAGGTCCAAAGCACTGATACAATCGTTGCAAATATGCCCTTTTCCCTTAGGCCGGTCAGCTTAAAAAAGCCGCCTGCCACCTTTTTGTTTACCGGAGCAAAAAGCTCTGCAAGCATGATTACAATGCCATTCCAGAGTCCGAAATACAGGTATTTCATATTGGCACCGTGCCATACTCCGATGACGATAAATGTGATGACACTCGCGATGCAGCCCGGAAGCACCTTACTGATATGCGCACCAAATCTCGGCTTTAGCCATTTGCCAAAGTTCAGGAAACGCTTTGAGATTGAAAGCGGGTAGAAGATATAGTTTCTGCACCAGTCTCCAAGAGTCATATGCCAGCGGTGCCAGTACTCTGTGAGTGAGCGCGAAAAATACGGGTGGTTGAAGTTTGTTGACATCGTTATGCCAAACATCTCCGCAATACCGCGCACTATATCGATTCCTCCCGAGAAATCCGCATATAGCTGCAGCGCATACACTACTGCCGCAAAAAATACATAGGTGCCCGAAAAATCCATCGGCTTATCCATTACAAAATTGATGATATTTACCGCACGGTCTGCTATCACAAGCTTTTTCATGACTCCCCAGAGCACCAGAAGCGCACCCTTTTGCAGATTTTCAAGTCTCAGGGAATGTCCCTCGTAAAGCTGTCCCGCAAGCTTATCATATATCGCAATCGGTCCCTGTATTATCTGTGGGAAGAATGACACGAACAGCGCTACCTTAAGGAAATTCTTTTCAGGCTCGACAATTTCCCTGTATACATCCATCACATAGCCCATGGACTGAAAGGTGTAAAAGGATATGCCAAGCGGAAGCAAAAGTCCAAGCTCGCCCGCATATGGTATATATTTAAGGAATGCCAGAATGCCGAAATTGCAAAGCAGCGCAAACAGCATGACTGCCACTCTCTTTTTTCTGCCCTTTTCCTTGTATTCCTTTCTGGTCTGCCTGTCCCAGTCCTCCTTGTGGCTTTTTACGATGGCATTCTGCTTCTTTAACAGCTTGTCAATCCATATTGTTGAGCCATAGGTGGTGCATATTGTGAAAATGATAAACAGCACATACCACTTACATATAATCACATAGTATGCCATGCTTCCCGCCAGAAGCACATACCAGCGATATTTCTTCGGAAAGCAATAATATAATACAAGCAATACGATTACAAATATCGCATATTTTAATGAAATGAGTTCCATTTTATTTACTCCAAATCTATTTTCTAAAGTAATACTGCCATACATACTTTAATTAACAGGCAGTATTTATTTTAAAGTCCATACAATATCATGCTATTTTTTAACCGGGGTACCTAACTCCTTTGCAGGCTTTGCATCGTTGTTCGTATCTGCTACCTTATTTGTCGCAAGGCTTGACGAAAAATTATAAGGCAGATAAACGGACATCTCAAAATAATGATTGCCCAGACTCAGATCCGTATCCTTTGCGCAGGCACTTATCACCTTGTCAGCGCGCCTTGCGCACTCGCCCCATGCACTCTGAAGCTCCGGTGAGTGTTCTGCATTAAGCCTGTAATTATCAGACAGATATTTTCCCATAAATGCAGTGAATTTGAGGCTTCCATTTATATTCAGGTGCTCTGAATTGTAGAAATCATCCCTCTCATTGATTCCGATAAATTCCTTATCGCCTTCAAAGCTCGCAAAGTCATAGCCATAAGACTCCACCAGCTCCTTCACGTCGCAAAGCACCTGTGGATTCTTTACCTTCTTCTCATGAGGGAACCTCGCAAAAAGCACCTTTTCCACCCCCTGTGCTTTACAATACTCAAGCAGATCAGTCATATACGCTCTGCTCTTGTCGGTAAAGTAGAGCTTTTTCTGCTTGCCTGATGGACAATCGGAATATTTTGCAATAGATGAAAAGCCCTTCATGCATGATGTTTTTGCAAAATACATTCCAACTCTTGTGGCAAAGGTGTGTGCACATTTGTCAATATCCTTCCAATTGCTGTGATATAGCTTTAAAGGGTTTCTAAAGTTATCCTGCTCATCCTTTGGCACAATCTCTTTTATTGTATCAAGCCTGTTTTCCTCATTGTGGATATTGTCTATCCAGCTATGCAGCTTTACCGTTCTGTCGTAATAGCTGTCATTTTGTAAAAAGCCATTCACTTCAAAAACCACAACCTTCGGATGCTGTCTGGTGAGAGCTTCTCTGAGCATTGATTTGTACAGGCTGCCGGGCACTCCTGATACCCCAAGCGAGTATGATGTGTATCCATAATTCTTCCAGGCCTCGGTTGCGCTGTAATCAGCGTATACCTCGCTGGCTCCTATCATCATCACATCAATTGTGTTCTTCGGCTCCTTGTAAAACCCCTCTATAGTCGCAATATTGACAGCATCCGTCATCTTAAAAAATGTCGAGACAAACGAAAACAGCACGACAAATACCAGGGCAAACGCTCCTATACGGATTACCTTACGATGTCTGCCTTTTCCTTCGTCTGTGCTGTTTATGGGTTTATTTTTTATAATTTTCTCTTTTACTTTTGTAAATCTCATAACCGTCTTCATCTCCAAGCTTCTTTTTACCGTACCGTGTATTAACTGTAACGACATTATAGCCTATTATTGAAGCTAAAAACTGATATTCCAAAAATCTTAATATAATATTAAAAATCTAAAGCTGTTACTCGTACTTGAGTCCTATCATTGTAAGCCCATGGGCCGGGGCTGTAGGACCTGCTGCTGCCCTGTCTGTTGCGGCTATTATGTCCTTCATCGCATCTGCCGGCATATCGCTTCCACCTATCTTCACAAGTGTTCCTGCGATTATGCGCACCATATTGTACAAAAAGCCGTTTCCTGTCACACGTATTGTGATGATGTCACCGGCCTTTGACACCGTACAGTCATATATCGTGCGGACTGTGGTCTGTGCCTGCGAGTTTGCCGAGCAGAAGCTTGCAAAATCATGCTCTCCTATGAGATATTTTGCAGCCTCACTCATCTTTTCTGTGTCAAGCGGATAATGATAGAAATATGTGTCAAGCCTGCGTGTCGGATTTCTGAACCTCGCATTTAAAATGCGGTATTCATAGGTTTTACGGCTCTTTGAGAAGCGTGGATGAAAATCATCGCTTACCTCACAGGAATCGACCACCACTATATCCTCCGGCAGCTTCTGATTCAGTGCATACGATATCTTTTCCGCCGGCATGCGGGTATTGGTGTCAAACATACACACATTTCCAAGTGAATGCACTCCCGCATCGGTGCGGCTTGCTCCTGTCACCTTTATATCCTCCTTTAACAGGCGGCTCAGGTGCTCGTTTAATACCTGCTCAATTGTTATGCCGTTTGGCTGTATCTGCCAGCCGCAGTAATTTGTGCCATCGTAGGCTACAATCATTTTTACACGCATATATCTCTCCTGTTTTGCCTGCACTACCTATTTCACTATCTGAAAATAAGATTGCCCAGATTCACCGGCAGAAGGATTCTAAGCACTATCACAACCGCTAAAAACGCAAATATGAAAAGATATGCTATTTTATCATCCTTTTCATATACGAGCGGCTTCATCTTTGTCCTGCCCTCTCCACCATTGTAGCATCTGGCCTCCATGGCCATTGCGAGGTCATCCGCACGCCTGAAGGCCGATACGAAAAGCGGCACTAAAAGAGGCACCATGCTCTTTGCTCTTTTTATGATATTTCCATGCTCAAAATCAGCTCCTCTTGCCATCTGTGCTTTCATTATTTTGTCCGTCTCCTCAATAAGGATTGGAATAAAACGAAGCGCTATCGACATCATCATGGCTATCGCATGCACCGGAACATGTATTTTGTTTAAAAAGCCCAGTGATTTTTCAAGACCGTCCGTGAGCTGGTTTGGTGTGGTGGTGAGTGTCATGAGCGAGGTTCCTATAATGAGCAGCACAAGTCGTATCATCATGGTTGCTGCATTTATCAGTCCGGTATCAGAAATGTGCAGTATACCGTACTCCCAGATTGTGTACTCTCCCTGTGTGAAAAACACGCTGAAGCATGCTGTAAAAAGCAGCAGTATTATAATGGATTTGAGTCCCTTTACCATGAACTTAAAGGGCACCTTTGATATCTTTATAACTGCGGCAAGCGCGGCAACTATAAACAGCACACCGGCTATTCCCTTGTAGGAAAACAGCGCAATAATATATATAAGTGTTGCGAAAAGCTTTACTCTTGGGTCCAGTTTATGTATTGGCGACTGAGCCGGATAATACTGGCCTATGGTAATATCACGAATCATTTTTGTATTCCTTCCTCATAATTTGTATCAAAATGTCAGCATTGGTGAGCTATTTAAAGGCTTTTAGTATTGAGTCCCTCGCCTCCGCAACTGTCGTCGCCGAAAGGTCAACCGGTATGCCCTTTTCCGCCAGATCATGCATCAGATATGTGACCTGCGGTGCTGCAAGTCCGACTGCCTCGAGCTCCTTGTAGTGTGAGAATACCTCCTTCGGCACTCCGTCAAACATCACCTCTCCTGAATTCATAACAATGATGCGGTCCACATACTCCGCAACATCCTCCATGCTGTGTGATACGAGTATGATTGTGATACCCAGATCCTTTTTCATCTGTAAAAGCAGTCCCAGTATCTCATCTCTGCCCGCAGGATCCAGTCCCGCTGTCGGCTCATCGAGTATGAGTACGTCAGGGTGCATTGCAAGTACTCCTGCTATGGCTACACGCCTTTTTTGTCCTCCGGACAAATCAAATGGCGGCTGATAGTAGAGATCCTCCGGAAAATGTACATTCTGCAGTGCCTCATAGGCTCTTAGCTCCACTGTTTTTCTATCGAGCCCCTGATTTTTCGGTCCAAAGCATACATCCTCAAAGTTGGTTGTCTCAAAAAGCTGATGCTCCGGATACTGGAACACCATCCCCACCTTGTGACGCAGCTTGCTTAAATCATAATCATTATCATATATATCCTGTCCATTGTAGTATATATGACCGCTTGTCGCCTTCAAAAGGCCGTTCATATGCTGGATAAGTGTGGATTTTCCCGAACCGGTGTGACCGATTATTCCAATAAACTCTCCATCATTTATCTCAAGGCTTACATCCTTAAGTGCCTGCACCTTGTAGGCTGAGTCGGCACTGTAGCAATAGTTTATGTGATCTAGAATTATTGACATATTTTCTCCCGCCTATCTGTTTTTCAGCGCAACAAGCGCATTTACAAGTTCTTCTCTCGTCAGGATTCCATCAGGGATATCGAGCCCTGCCTTTTTGAGCTCATCGGCTACCAGTGTCACCTGCGGCACATCAAGCCTGTGCTCCTTCAGCTCGTCCACCCTTGAAAAAATCTCACGCGGTGTGCCGTCCATGACCACCTTGCCCTTTTCCATGACATAGACATGGTCTGCGCCGACCACCTCCTCCATGTAATGGGTGATGAGAATAATGGTCACGCCCTTTTTCTTATTGAGCTCATGGGCTGTGGCTATGACCTCCTTGCGGCCGTTTGGGTCAAGCATGGCTGTAGGCTCGTCAAATACTATGCATTTTGGCTCCATTGCCACAACTCCCGCGATTGCCACACGCTGCTTCTGTCCTCCGGAGAGCTTGTTCGGTGAATGTGTGCGGTACTTTGTCATACCGACAGCCCTTAGTGCATAGTCCACGCGCTGCCAGATTTCATCTGTCGGCACACCGATATTCTCAGGTCCAAAGCCCACATCCTCCTCCACGACATTGGCGATAATCTGATTGTCGGGATTCTGGAAAACCATACCTGCACTTTTCCTGACAGGTATGACATTCTCTTCCTTTGACACATCCATGCCATCCACCCATATGGTGCCGTCGCTCGGCGCAAGAAGTGCATTGATATGCTTTGCAAGAGTTGATTTTCCTGAACCATTGTGACCGAGGATTGCAATAAACTGTCCCTCTTTTATGTCGAGGTTTACGTTGTCGAGTGCTGTAGTGATTGACTCTACATTGCCTTCCTCGTCTCTTCGTATAAATTCATGTACTAATTTGCTTGTTTTAATTATGCCCATTTCTTTTTCCTAAAAATCTACCGTATTTACAATTATCATAGCTGTTAAAGCCCAAATAGCTGCCAAAAATATGCGCTTTGCCGCTTGATTTAGTCATCCCAGCTCAGGTGATGAAGCTCTCCCTCAAGCCTCATATGATCAAAATTATTCTGTCTCAATGCCTCGTAGAGCACGATAGCTACTGAATTTGACAGATTAAGTGACCTTGTCTCACCTATCATCGGTATCCTGATGCACTCATCCGGATGCTCCTTTAGTATCTCCTCCGGAATGCCTGCGCTTTCCTTGCCAAACATAATATAGCAGTCGGGCTCAAAATGAGCATCAGAGTACACATGTCTGCCCTTTGTTGTCGCATAATATATCTTTGCGCCCGGATTTTTCTCAAGGAAATCCTCCCAGTCCACATACGTGGTAACGTCGAGGTCCTTCCAGTAATCCATTCCGGCTCTCTTTAGTGCCTTCTCTGAAAGTGAGAATCCAAGCGGCTCTATAAGATGAAGCCTCGTGCCTGTCGCGACGCAGGTTCTTCCGATATTTCCTGTATTTGCCGGAATTTCCGGCTCATGTAACACTATGTTCAGCTTTGCCATTTTGTCTCCTGTCAATTTAAACTATTTTTTATCCATCCCGGCGCGAAGCTCTGTGACAAACTCCTCAATGCGGCCGAGCGCCTCCTTTAAATCATCAAGCGAATATGCATATGATATACGTAAAAAGCCCTCACCGCACTCTCCGAATGCAGTTCCCGGAACCACGGCAATCTTCTTGCTGTTTAGAAGCTTTGTGGCAAACTCATCGGAGGTCATGCCAAACTCCTTGATGCTTGGGAACGCATAAAAAGCCCCGAAAGGCTCAAAGCACTTAAGCCCCATCTCCTTAAAGCGGTGAAGCACATAGCGTCTGCGGCCGTTGTATTCCTCCCTCATCTGTGCAACATCCTCATCGCCGTTTTTCATAGCCTCGACAGCTGCATACTGGCTCGTGGTCGGCGCACACATGATTGCAAACTGATGAATCTTTAGCATCTGCTTTAAAATGGTCTCAGGTGCACATGCATATCCAAGCCTCCAGCCTGTCATGGCATAAGCCTTGGAAAAACCGTTTATGAGCACTGTTCGCTCCTTCATTCCCGGAAACGATGCTATAGACACATGCTTATCCACGTATGTAAGCTCCGAATAAATCTCGTCACTTATCACAAACAGATCATGCTCCTTAACCACCTGAACGATTGCTTCAAGGTCTGCTTTTTCCATGATAGCGCCTGTAGGGTTATTAGGGAAAGGCATGATAAGCATCTTTGTCTTTGGTGTGATAACAGCCTCAAGCTCCTCGGCTGTCAGCCTGAAATCATTTTCCTCCTTGAGCTCCACAATCACAGGTGTGCCACCTGCCAGCACAGTACATGGCACATATGAAACATAGCTTGGCTGCGGGATAATCACCTCATCTCCCGGATCGAGCATGGCGCGCAGTGCGATATCTATAGCCTCGCTGCCGCCAACAGTTACCATGATCTCTTTGTTGTAATCATATGTCATGCCGTATCTTCTGTCGAGATATCTTGCAATCTCAACCTTTAGCTCCTTGAGTCCGGCATTTGAGGTGTAGAAGGTGCGTCCCTTTTCAAGGGAATATATGCCCTCATCCCTGATATGCCACGGTGTGTCAAAATCAGGCTCACCTACTCCGAGCGAAATCGCATCCTTCATCTCGCTCACTATATCAAAAAACTTACGGATGCCCGATGGCTGGATAGTCTTTATGGTACTGGATAAAGGGTCTCTCATTATGACATAATTCCCCTTTCATCGGATTTGACAGGTGCCGCCATGATAGTTCCATGGTCCTTGTATTTCTTCAGAATAAAGTTTGTCTTTGTCGAAAGCACCTGATCCAGTGTAGAAAGCTTATCTGTCACAAACTGTGATACCTCGCGCAGAGTCTTGCCCTCGAGTGTGACCATGAGGTCGAAGCCGCCTGAGATAAGGTATACAGACTTCACCTCAGGATAGTTGTATATACGCTCGGCAATCTTGTCGAAGCCCATGCCGCGCTGTGGTGTCACTCTGACCTCTATCATGGCTGTGACCTTCTCAAGGCCTGCCTTGTCCCAGTCAATCAGTGTGTGATATCCGCAGATGACATTCTCCTGCTCCATAGCAGCAATCTCGTTTGCCACACTTGCCTCATCCACACCAAGCATGATTGCAAGCTCCTTCAGGTTTATCCTGCTGTTTTTCTCTATAAATGTTAATATCTTTTCTCTCATGATATATATTCTCCTGATTCAAATATATTAGTTGAAAACCTTGTATATCTCGTCAGTCTGGGCAGTCTCCAAAAAGCGTCTCTCCTCGCCGGAAATCAGCACTCTGTCGTTTGAATCGGTTGTGGCACCGACTATAACAGCATTTTGTCCTGTTTTCTCAAGCTCTCTGACCACGCGGGTACCATCTGCAGCTATGATTATCAGACTTCCTCCTGACAAAAGCTTATACGGGTTTATGTCAAAAAATTCACTTATTTCAATCGTATCCTGCCTGATAGGGAGCTTCTTTAAATCGATGTCAAGACCAATTCCCGAAGCCTCTGCCATATCCCAGAGTGCTCCAAAGATGCCTCCCTGCGAAGCGTCATGGATTGCCGCCACACCGGCGCCAATCGCGGATGCAGCCTCCATTGCGGTGGAAATATGGTCTATATATGCTGCTGATTTATCTATAAATGCCTTGGAAAATCTCGTTTCAAGCTCGGTTCTTTTCTCATTTGCAAGAATTGCGGTGCCCTCAAGCCCCACATAGCCTGTCACTATTACGTCCATGCCCGGTGCTGCTGCCGATGATGGTGTAAGCGCCTGCTCATAGGCCTCACCTATTGCTGTAACTGTCACCACGATATTCTTCACCGCACGGCTCACCTGTGTATGTCCGCCAAGCACCACAATGCCTGCTTCCTCACATACAGCATCAATCGCTCTCACCGTCTCGCGAAGCACGGCTTCGTTTTCTGTGGTAGGTACAAGCAGTGCCAGCTCTATCCCAACAGGATTTGCCCCCATGGCATAAATATTGTTCAATGCATCATAAACTGCGCAGTTAGCACGCACATGCTTATCCGATACATCAAGTGTGAATGTCTGGGTAGCAGTAACTAACTTAGTTTGACTGCCTGCATGCATGGAAATCACCGCACAGTCCTCACCTACTGCCGGTTTAAAAAGTATTCTGTCGCTTTTGGTATGAAGTTGTTTTAAGACAGAGCGCTTTAAAACCGACTCTGATATTTTACCGTTTTTCATGTGTTTTCCTGTTCCTAATAATAATATGCTGTGTATACTGTTACAGCCCGGTGCATTGATTGCAAATAACTACATCAGAAACAACTACCTGCGGGCATTTACTGCGTCTGTCCTGCCGGCTGCTGTGTCTGTGTGCCCTGTGCCTGTCCTGCTGCATTCTGGTCTGTCGGCTGCGTGCCCTGTGTCTGCCCTGCCGCATTCGGATCTGTAGTCTGGGTCTGCGCACCCTGTGTCTGCCCTGCCGCATTCGGATCCTGTGTCTGAGTCTGTGCTGCCTGTGCCTGAACCGCTGCTGCCGCAGACGCAGCAATGGATTTAACCGAGCCCTCATCATTAGCCGCTGCCGCCGCCTGAAGCTGCGCAACAACCTCCGCTGATGCTCCTGCCGTACCAACCGTCACGATTTTCGGTGATGACTTGTACTTGCTGTTGTTGAATACCTCATCGCTCTGCACTGTTCCATCAACTGTGACCGTCTTCCATAGCCTTGCGGTTACTCCCTTGTGCGCAGACTGCTCGGTGTTGAAATAACCGACCGGCTGACCTGCATCAAACTTAAACTGCGTGACCGGATCCTCCTCGGAAAGTGTCTCACTCCTGAAGGAAATTTCCCTGTTTGCCGGTCTCGTCTCCACTCCGTACACATTGAAGGTGATGACTCCACCACTGCAATAGCCCTCTATATACACCGGATTGTCCAGATTATTTTTAAACTTAAGATCCTTGTAGGTTCCTGCAATTGCCGCATCGTCAGATGGCTTTACATAGCTTACTATCATGGAATGGTTATAGCGCTGCACTATGTCAAGCTCAGCCCTTATAACCGCATTGTATAGTGTGGTAGCAACCTGGCACACGCCTCCGCCTACCGAGTCCACTACCTGACCGTTCTCGTATGCGCCTGCTATCTGATAGCCGTTGTCAGTTGTGATAGGACTGATAGCCTCGTAAACCGAGAACTGCTCCCCCGGATATATGACACTGCCGTTTATCAGGCTGCATGCGTTCTTTACATTGGTTGCACGCCCTGCTGCCGAGCTGCTGAAATCGGTAGAAAAGCCTCCCAGATTATCCTTAATCTTTGAGAGCTCTTCCTTTGAACCCCTCGGCTGAACCGTATTTGTGACCAGCTCTATCTCATTCGCCGAGCCATCCCAGCTATTCTGCAAAAAGTCATTTATAGCATAGACTGATTTTACCACATCGACCTCTTTGCCTTCCTGTCCCGGGACAAAATCGAAGCTGTCGCCGTTTCTCTGCAGCGAATTGTCAACTGCCTTTATATTGAGCTCGTCGCTCTTATCATAAATCATCTTTGCGGTCTTTTGTTTATCAACCGACAGATACATATTGACGGCAACATTGCCCTTTTTGAGCTCCTCTGACTCCACAAATCTGTCAATCAGGCTGCCCTCGTGGCACACTGAAAGAGCATCGTCCACCGCTGCATCAGTGTCTGTCGAAACAGACATTTCCTGTGCTGTTGCATCAAATGAACCATTGGCACCCTTTAATGAAAAGGATGTATCCTTTATGCTGTCAACATAGGCATCAACTGCTTTTTTTGCTTCTTCCTTTGTCATACCGCCTACATCCACACTGCCAATGCACACACCCTCTGTAATTGTCTGTACCTTTGCCTTCTTTGTGCCTGACGAACCGCTTGCATATGCACTTACCATGCCTGATGCTGCCACAAGCACAAATGCCATTGTACCCAGTAATAATGCTTTTTTATTAATCTTCATTTCCGCTTCCTTTTCCTGAGGCTGTTAAAAGCGCCCCTGTCATCCGCTTAACTGAACTGCATTTTATATCATATTATCATATTTTTTCCATATTTCAAGAAAAGCTATACAAGACTTGACACAAATGTTGTCACAAGCATCGCTGCTATAACCACTATTATCACTATAGCAACCACCTTCTGATTTCTTTTTTTATTAAAATCGTACATACTATTCACCTCTGTTCAAAAATGAGTTATACTATTTTCATATATGAGAAAGGATTTTCCAACATATGATTCCAATTTGTCTAATTTTATTCATTTTATTTATTGCAGTGATTACTTTTGCCATAAAGAGAGCTGATTCTGCCCAGGCAAAGGTCACCGAGGAGTTCTGGGAAAAGGAGCGTAAGGCCAACTCAACCCTCCGCGGAGATACCACTGACCTGTGTTATATTACCATACCGGAAAAGTTTTTTCCATTAAATAATGATAAAATAAATGATTTAAGGGATAAAACCCTTGTCAATCTCACCGGAATGACAAACACTGATTTAAAGCTTAAATATGGCATTCTCAATTTTAAAAAGCTGTCTGAATATGATGATAACTTCACGAAATTTGTTTCAATGCTGCCGGACTATTACAATAGGCTTAAGGAAGCAGGCTATGAATCGCTAGGCAATGAACTGCTTGATTTTGCAGTGGAGCAGGGTGCCGATTCAAAGAACGTATACAGTCTGTTAGCCAACGCCTTCATCAGCATGTCAAAAACCGACCGGCTTGCAGCGCTTATTGAGAAAGCAAAGCAGCTTAATTCTCTTTCAAGGGATGGAATCATTTCTATGCTTGAAAGCCTACAGGCTGATACCGCCTCGGCCGGTAATTAATTTGCGTTATAGCTTATTGTATTATAACTTATTCCGAGTCATCCACACACCTATTAATGTACTTACTGCGATATTCATCGTACAGCCTTGAGGCCTGGCTTCTGGTCAGGTTGTCCCACGATATGACATCTGCTATCCCATACTCAGCCATCAGCTCCCTTAGCTGTCTGACCTGATGGGCCGTGGCGGGTGTCTGTTTTTTTGCCTTGTATACAAGTGGCTTTGACTCAACCGGCTCTCCCTTTTCATCCATCAGTGCAAGCAGCTTTTCAAATATCTGCTTTGTCTCTATCGCATCATCGAGCGCCCTGTGGGCATTTTCCCTGTTCACGCCAAAATACTCACACAAATCCTCCAGCTTCTTTGACTGCTCAGCAGGCAGACATTTTCTGGCTATTTTCAGAGTATCATATGCATTCAGCGAGAGGGTTCGCTTGTGATTTACCGCCCACTGCTTTAAAAAGCTGTAATCAAAGGTCACATTCTGTCCGAGTATGATATCATCCCCGATAAAATTAAGCAGGTTATCCACAGCCGCGTCCATATCTGCCGCGTTTTCCACATCGCTGTCGGTAATTCCCGTTAATTCCTGCACACGCTGTGGAATATGCTGCTTCGGATTTACCAGTGTGGATATCGTATCCACTATCTCGCCGCCCCTCACACGTGCCGCACCTATCTCTATTATCTTGTCATTTTTAGCTGAAAGCCCTGTCATTTCCAGGTCAATCACCGTGTAATTTTTTATATTATCTATGTTGCTCATTTTTCTTAGTCCGTAAACCTTCCCGGCTTTTACCACTATATTCATATCGCTTTACCGTTATTCTACATACTCCACCAGCGCCTGGTGGTCAAGCGGGTCTCTCATGTCGTAGTGGAAAAGCGCCCACACCGGCTCCTTATGATACTTTGGCAGCTCATCCAGCTTGCGCGTGTGCTTGTCCGGAAAAATATAGTGGAACGGCTCCACATGCGACAGCTTTCCATTCTTACAGTATGCATGTGTCATGTGCTTGAAGCTTCCTATATCTGTGGCCCACACCGGGCGGCTCTTGCAGTTCTCACGATAATACAAATCAAAGATGAGTGACTCCTGAATCATGCTGTAAATCTGCGCATTTTCATCAAAATCAGTATTATCTCTATCTCCGGCATTTTCGTCGAAATCAGTATTATCTCTATCTCCGGCATTTCCGGATAATCCCACAGAAGCCATATCATCGCTGTCACAGCCATGCAGGTATAAAGCCAGAAATTCAAGCAGTATCTCGCACCTTCTGATGCGCGAATGGCTCATTCCAAAATAGCCGTTTGCCTCATAAAAATCTCCAAGCTCCTGAAAAAACTCAAACGCACTGTCAAAGATACACTCCATAAGCTTCATCGTAATCTCAAACTGTCCGCTGTTGTAATAAACCTCAAGCATCTCCTCGACGCGCTTTATTTTTATCACATCATCAAACGAAAGCCATTTTGTGGACATAACCTCATACGGTGGCTTGTCATGGTACACAATACCATATTCCGCGGCATGCTCAAACATATACGAGCCCTTGAGTACCTTTAAAAATCCAAGCTGGAGCTGGTTTGGCTTAAGCTCATAAATCTCATCAAAGGAACGCCCAAAGCTGTCATAGTCCTCGTATGGCAGCCCTGCAATCAGATCCAGATGCTCATGGATATTGTTGCCGCTTTGAATGAGCCTCACAACCTCCTTAAGCCTCTCAAGCTTCATAGTCCTGTGAATCTCCTTTATCGTGACCTCATTAGTGGACTGCACACCGATTTCAAGCTGTATCAGTCCCGGCCTCATATCAGAAATCAGCTCAAGCTCCTCCTGATTCAGCAGATCCGCTGATATCTCAAAGTGAAAGTTTGTCACACCATTGTCATTCGCCTTTATAAAGCGCCACAGCTCCATGGCATGAGCATGATTGCAGTTGAAGGTTCTGTCCACAAACTTAATCTGTGGCACCTTCTGGTCTATAAAAAACTTAAGCTCTCTTTTGACAATCTCGGTATCCCTAAAACGCAGTGTCTTATCCACCGATGACAGACAGTAGCTGCACGAAAACGGGCATCCCCTGCTGCTCTCGTAGTAGATGATGCGGTTTGAAAAATCATCGAGAGTATCATAGCAGAATGGGATTTCACTCATGTTTTTGATTGGGCGTGGACTTGTGAATACTATTTCATCCGCTTTGCAGCCTGCGTTGTTCACTCTTGTTCTATTACTTGTACTATTACCTGTGCTGTTTTTTCTGAAAGCAATGCCTGCAATATCACTCAGCTTTCTTTTATGCGCATAGTAACCACACAGCTCTCTAAAGGTATCCTCACCCTCGCCTATCATCACACCGTCTATGTATGGATTTTCCCGCAGAAATGCCTCCACCTCGTAAGACACCTCAGGGCCTCCAACCCATATCGGCACTGACGGACAAAGCTTTTTATACTCGCGTGCAATATCAGTCACATAATCAATATTCCATATATAGCACGAAAAACAAAGTACGTCGAGCTTTCTCTTGTAAAGCTCCTCAAGAATGTAATCCTTCTGATTGTTTATCGTGTATTCCGCAAGCTCCACAGCATCCCTGTACTCCCCGGCACAGGCGCGCAGTGAGTAAACTGCGAGGTTTGAATGTATGTATTTCGCATTTATTGCTGTCAGTAAAATGTTCATGGTTTCTCCTTAAAAAATGACCCTTGAATGTAGACTTTATGCCACATTCAAAGGTCTGCTTCGTATTATTGCAGCATCCGTTCAATTTTATTTTTTTAACGGCTGCATTGGTACAAATTCAATTTTCAACTGCATCCCCATTCCATGCGCAAGCCTCTTTAAAAGTTTCAAAGATGGATTTCTTGTACCATTCTCAAGCTTACTAATATCCGCCTGATCAATGCCTGTACGTGCCGCAAGCTCTTTTTGAGTCAAATTATTTTTAATGCGCGCATCTATCATAGCCCTTATGACATCCATCTCAGGCTGGAGATCGTCCCACTCTTTTTTTACGTCAGGATTTTTAAGCTGCTCTTGTAAATAATCGTCATATCTCATATTATTTACCATGCCTTTCTATATAATCTCTTCTATATTTCTTAGCCTTTTCAATTTCACCAGCTGGTGTCCTCTGAGTTTTTTTAATGAATCCATGTGTCAATACTATTCTTCCTTCATAATAGAAAAAATATAATACTCTCGAAATATCTGTTCCTACCTTAGCTCGCAATTCAAAAATCCCATAACTCTTCTCCATTGTTCTCACAAAATATTATATGGTATTTTTACCATATTGTTAAATCAGTTACTTTAATTTACATAGTCATATTAACAAGTCTGTCATAAATGCCGCTTGCAAACAGCACCATCATGCCAATCGTGCAGATGACCGACAGTACAAAGCCTATTATCGATGTAATCATACCGGCAGTTGCTATTGTATTGTTATACTGCTTTGCCTTTTTTGACATTTTGGAAGCAAGCATGCCGACAATTCCAAGTCCCATCAGATATCCAAAAAACGAGAAAATAATACTGCAAATACCAAGCACCAGTGAAACCACTGCAAGCTTAGCACCCTCTCTCTCGTCATCTATGATAGTCTCATTATTGTAGAGCATCTCAAGACGGATACGCCTTGATTTACGCAGCATAACAAGCATAGGAATACCTAGTACGACAAATGCGACACAGTTCATTGCCGAAAACTCATTAATCCTGTCAGCAACTCCGCCTCCCTCAAATATTCCTGATGATAAAAGTCCTCCCATATCTACAACAGTATGGAAAATCGCAAGCATCCAGAAATTGCGTGTAGAAGCGTATATCATGCAAAACAGCACGCCCATGAGTCCTGCTGAAATCACCTGTATCAGACAACTGCTGAACTTAACCCCTGCGCCCATATTGGAAAAATGCATCAATCCAAACAGTACGCCTCCCAAAACTACGGCTCCTGTGATTCCACCTTTCGTCTTTGGAAAAGCTCTCAGCAGCAGATTAAACACCACGCCTCTGAACACCAGCTCCTCAACGAGTCCTACAAGGCAGACCGCGATAAAGAAAAAGATAATGTTGTAAAATGCCTTCACATCACCATGCTCACTCAAAAAGCACAAATAAATGCCTGAAACAACAACATACAGACAATACACTATGAAAAAACCGCCTGTGTATAAGCTTCTTGTCCATCCTGCTGCATTTTCCTTAAAGATATCCCACAGCCCGAATATATATGTGATGCCAAGAAAAATAACTAAAACAACAGTCTCCACAATAGCCTGCAGCAGATAGTCATCCGCCTCTTCCATGCCCGGAATCAGTCCCAGAACTTTTCCGCTCCACTGCAAGGGTGCAATGAAAATAAAAACTGCAAGAATGGCAAATATTATATTTGCCGGTGCCGAAAGGTTTCTCAATTTCTGTTTCATAACTTTAAATCTCCTCATTTGTGTTTAATTTGATATGAAAATATTCTATAGCATTTACTTTGACATTGCAAGCAAAGGATTTCATACTTCAATGGACAGCAAAAAAGCCCTGTCCTTACGAACAGAGCCCTATGCATTATTTTGCAATTACAAGCCTTACTATCACATCAATTCCAGCCGCCCAAAAGAGTATCGCCCCCACGATATATACCTTTGTCTTCTGCTCGAAACCGAAGTGATATCCTGTGTAAATGCCTGCCACTATACAGATGACAGTGAGCAGCGCCACCATTATCATAATGGTGAAAAGTCCGGTACCGAGGAAGCCGAATGCTATTCCTGCAAGAACCGTATAAAATGCGGTGATTCCTGCTATCCTTAACACTCTTTTCATGTCAAGCTGCGCCTGACAGTGTTCCTCAATCCTTTCATTTCTTATAGCCTTTCCTATAAGCCTGATCCCCAGTCCTATCAGTATTCCGATAGAAATTATCTCTCCTAAAAGTGCTTCATCCTTCACCGAGTATTTCCCATTAAGGAAGCTTGACAGGAAATACCCGATGTACATTGCTAACAACTGGCAAACTGCAACTATGAAGCAAATGGCTGTAAGCTGTTTCTTATTTACTTTCTGGATCAGGGAGCCCTGACATTCCATCGCAACGAAAATCTCCAGCGAGCTTCCCGCCACGATTAACAGATATTCTATCCAGCCCATTTTTGCCTCCCATAATATTTAAACATCCTTTAATTAATTATTTGTCGCTATCTGCCTTAGCATCTATTGAAGCTAATTTATATATGAACTTAACGCTGCCTGTCTGTCCATCAGCAATTGCTGAGTATGTCTGATATTCCTCACCTGCGTCAATTACTGCCTGAAGCTTGTTGGTGAATGGCTTTAAGTCACCGTTGTATGCGTCGAGAATCTTGTTGATTCCTTCCTCATTGAACTGTACCATACCATCTGCAAGTGTGTGTGCACCCTCTGAAAGTGTCTTAGAGCCTGTTGTGAGCTGGTCTACACCTGAGACTATCTGATTTGTTCCATCTGCAAGCTGTGATGCTCCGCTGTTGAGCTGTGCATTGTTTGCTACAAGTGTGTTTGAACCGTCTACAAGCTGCTTGATACCGCTTGTGAGAGTTGGTACTGAGTTCATGAGTGACTGTGTTCCGGCTGAAAGCTGGCTTGCTCCGGCATTGAGTGCTGTTGCTCCGGCATTTAATGTATCGTTGTTTGATGTAAGTGTTTTTGCTCCGGTGCTAAGTGCAGATGAGCCTGCCTTTAAACTATCAACACCTGTTGAAACAGCATCTGTTCCTGCCTTTAACTGATCAACTCCGCTTTCAATAGTCTCGTTATTCTCAACTAATAAGTTTGCTCCAGCAACAAGTTGCTCTATTCCAGTTGTCAGTGCAGGTATATTATCTTCTAATGCTTGTGTTCCTGCTTTAAGACTTGTTACTCCTGTTGCAAGCTGTGAAGTTCCTGTTGCTAATGCTGAGGCTCCAGTTGAAATCTTTTCAGCTCCAGCTGAGAGAGCTCCTAATCCGGTATCTAAACTCTTTGCACCATCTGCAACTTGTTTTGAACCACTCTTAAGTGCAGTCACTTTTGATGCATTTTCTGTAATCTTTGTACTAACATTTTTATATACAGTAACGGCACCCTTTCCCTCTGATAATGCTACAACAATTTTACTATACATTGCATTAGCCTCGTCATCAGATTTTCCTTGACTTTTTAATTTATCGATTATATTAGAGCCATTTTCTACAGCCTTGTCTGCCGCAACGCTTACATTGTCTGCAGATATTGTATCCTCGCTAATATATCCCAGTGCCTTAAATAATTTTCCAACATTATACTCATCATTTAATGGTTTCAACTTCTCATTTATTCCAGATTTAATCTCACTCGGAATAGTTGTTAATGCTTCTGTCAGTTGCTCAACACCAGCATCTACCTTTGCAGCTCCTGTACTTAAAGTATCTGCTACTGTTTTTGCATTATCTATGCCATCTTTTAATGTTGTTGCTCCGGCTGATAATGATGCAGCTCCTCCATTTGCCGAATTGATTCCATCTTGTAAGTCTTTCGCACCTTTATTTAATGCTTTTACACTTTCTGGAAGCGTAGATGTTTTCTCATTTAACTGATTTAATCCATCACTTACTCCTTGCGCACCAGCTGTATATTTTTTTATACCTGTCTGTAATGACACTGCTCCTGAAGTAAGAGCTGGCAGATTAGTCTTGAACAGACCAACACCATTATCTAAATCACTTGCTCCGTCTACAAGCTGACTTGCTCCATCCGTATATGACTTCAAACCATCCTTAAGTGTTGCACTTCCACTTGCAAGCTGGCCTGCTCCACTATTAAGCTTATCTGCTCCTGAAACCAGGGCTCCTGTACTGTTTCCAAGTGTATTCAATCCACCACTTAATGTACTAACACCATCAGTATATGTCTTAAGTCCACTCTGCAGTGTGCCAACTCCTGATGCGAATGTGCCGAGCTTGCTCTGCAATGTTGAAAGTCCGTCAGCAAGTGTGTCAGTACCCTCTGCCAGTGTCTTTGAGCCATCCTGAAGCTGTGTTGAGGCATCCTTTAAGTCATTTATCATGTCATCGAGGTCTGATGTGTCAATTCCGTCTGTGCTTACATAATCAGACGCGTTTACCACGAAGGTCATGGCTGCAGGCATTGAGAAATTCTTCACATCTGCTGTCATTTCCATGTATTCAGGGATATTTACATCGCCATCAAGATCTCCGTCCTTGATTCCGAGGCTGTCATTTAAGCCAGGAAGTGCATAGCCGAGCACTACGCTTGATGAGTCGCTTACCTCAGCCTTGCCGTTTGTCACTTCGATATTCTCGAAGCCATCACCGAGTACAAGTCCTGTTATTGCTGCAAATGGGACGGAAACGGTCTGCTTCTCGCCGTTTACTGTCTCTGTATATGATGTGGTATTTGTGTAGTCAAAACGGATTTTGACCTTTCCTGATTTTCCTGCAAGGTCCTCAGGTGAGATTTCTTTTCCATCGAGGTAGTATGTAACCTTCTGTGTTACAGGTGGCTCCTCTGTTGCTGTGCCCTGATAGTAAATGTCCTTGCCACCGGCCTGCCATGTGAGCTTATCACCGCTTTGTGTGAATTTTTCCTTGCCCTTTACGTTCTCGATATCTGAAAGGTTTGAAGCATCCTCCAAGGTATCCTTTTTGTCTTTATTTTTAAGGTGATCTACTACGATTGTTTTGTTTACGTTGCCGTTTGCATCTGAGATGAGATATACGCTCTCGTCCTTGTCTGCATCGTTATCCTTTAATGATACGCTGTCCATGAGCTTATCTGCTATGTCATCAGCATCCTTGCTGCTTCCTGTTGTGCTGTCTGCCTCGGCTGTGACTGCGGTGCTGTTCTTCTCTGCAAAAACCGCTGTTGCTCCGATTCCTGTACCTACAAGTGCTATTGTGAGGACTCCGGCTACAACACGGACAATATATTTACTTTTTAACTTTTCTTTCAATTCTGGTAATTTCATGTCTTATTCCTCCTGATTTTGTTTTTGAGGTCATATTTTTATGTTATGAGGGTCAAAAAGTATTTTATCCCTCATTTATGATTAATCAGATTACTAAGCTGTCAGGTTCTTGTTTTTAAAGCCTGCGCTTGTAGCACATATTACTTTGTCAAAAATCATAAACATTGACGGAAGTATAAATACTACTACAAACATACTGATAATTGCGCCTCGTGCAAGCAGTATACAGATAGAACTGATCATATCAATGTTTGAATAAAGTCCTACACCAAAGGTTGCGGCGAAGAAACAGAGTGCACTGACGATAACTGAGTTTGTCGAATCTGCAAGTGCCTTTGTGATTGCCGGCTTTTTGTCCATTCCGGTGTATCTGTTCTTTCTGTACTTTGTGGTCATAAGTATCGCATAGTCAACCGTTGCACCAAGCTGTATGGTTCCGATTACGATGCTCGCGATAAACGGAAGCTTTGTTCCTGTAAATCCCGGAATTCCCATGTTTACAAAGATTGCAAACTCGATGACCGCTACAAGTATGATTGGAAGCGATACTGATTTGAATACTACGAGGATGATAAGGAATATCAATACGATTGATACTGCACTTACACGCTTAAAGTCTGTATCTGTGATAGTGATAAGATCCTTTGTACAAGGTGCCTCACCGATAAGCATTGCGTCCTCGCTGTAATTCTTTACTATCTTTTTAATCTCTGTTATCTGGTTGTTTACCTCATCAGATGCTGTCTCATATTTTGATGAAACAAGCATCATCTGGTAATCACCGTTTTTAAATATCTCCTTTGCATCATCCGGCACCATATCATCCGGTATTGTAGGTCCAAGTATTGAGTCAAGTGATACTGCAAGCTTTACTCCATCGACCTTCTTGATATCATTTATCATGCTTATGCTGTCTGCCTTTGACATATCGCTCGGCGCGATGATGATATGTGTGGCACCCATAGCATACTCCTTGTCGAGTCTTTCATTGGCCTGCTTACTGTATGCACTGTCAGGCATGGTTCCTGCAAGGTCATAGTAGACCTGATCATGAGTGTATCCGTATATTGCCGGGATGAGCACTACGATAAAAATCACTGCAAGTATCTTATAATGATTTGTTACCCAGCTTGCAATCCTGGAAACATCCGGCATAAGAATCTTGTGCTTTGTCTTCTCGATTGCCTTATCACATGCAAGAATCAGTGCAGGGAGAATTGTTACACATCCGATAACTCCGAATACAACGCCCTTTGCCATTACGATTCCCAGGTCAAGTCCAAGTGTAAAGCTCATGAAGCAGAGGGCTACGAAGCCTGCGATTGTTGTGATTGAGCTTCCTGTTACTGAGACAATTGTGTGGGAAATGGCATGTGCCATGGCTCGCTTCTTGTCTCCGTCATATCTGTCTATCTGCTCCTGATAGCTGTGCCACAGGAAAATCGAATAATCCATTGTTACGGCGAGCTGCAATACTGCTGTCAGTGCCAGTGTCAGGTATGAAATCTGTCCCTGTATAAAGTTTGTTCCCAGGTTATAGATAATAGCCATTCCTATGCTTAGGAGGAATAACATCGGAACAATTATTGAATCCATTGTAATTCCCATGACAAGCATTGAAAGCAATGCTGCTATGATGACATATATAGGAGCCTGCTGCATAACAAGTGTCTTTGTATCTGCGTTGACCGCTGCCATTCCTGCTACGAAGCAGTGGTTTTTCACCATCTTATCCATCTTGTTGACGGCTTCCATTGTCTCATCCGAACCCATTGTATCACTGTAGGTGACGAGCATGAGCTGACTGTTTGCATCCTTGTTGTTAAATGCGTCGTACACCTCATCCGGAATTGCCTCTCTTGGCAATGTGGAATCAGCGATTGTTCCGTACCAGATGACATCATTTACACCCTTAAGGTCCTCAATGTCATCAGCCAGAGTCTCTATGTCCTGATCCTTCATATCCTCCAAGATCACAAATGACAACGCTCCGGTTCCAAACTCATCTACCATGATATCCTGGCCCTTCATAGTCTCTATCTGGCTTGGCAGATAAGAAAGGATATCAAAGTTGATTCTCGTGTTGATAAAGCTGATTCCCGACGGTATAAGCAGTGCAAATGCAACTATCAGTATCAGCACACGATGTTTTACGACTCCTTTTCCAAATTTAATCATTAGATTCACCACTCTTTCTTTTATTCGTATTGAAGTATAAAAAAAAAGACCGAATAAATAAATATTCAATCTCTTTGATTTGTCATGTGAGATATACAAATCCATCAATTTGTATATCCGATATGACACATATATGATATTGTATTTGATTTCTGACACTTTTTCACAGCATTTTCATATTTATATGAACGCATGCCTCTTTATGGTGTCTCTTTATGAGCTTGCTTAAGCCGTCATTTTTCCATGGCAATTGTCCTCTACAGCTCACTTAATATATCATCCATTGAGCGCGTAATCAGATACATGTATGCCTCAGCCATCTCCTTCGGCTCAATATCATCCATGCCCTGGGCTATCCAGCCCTCCGTGATAAAGCACAACGACTGCGCATAATATGTAGAAATCACCTCAGGTGTGAGCCAGCGGTATTTGGATTTCTTTCCTGTGCTCTTTTCGCTTATGATATTCATAAACATCTCGCAGACGCATTTCATGGCAATCTGATTAAACGTCACTGCCCCCTCCAGCTTTAGTGCTTTCTTGTAAAAAACACTGTTTGCCGAGATATTATTGAGCATCAGCACAATCGCTTCAAAAATCATTCCGGCATTGAGCAGTGGCTTGATGGGCTCAAGCAGCTCGCTTTTGATAATCCACTCTATCAGCTCGTACTTGTCCTGAAAATGATTGTAAAACGTGGGGCGGATAACTCCGGCCTTGTCCGTTATCTCTTTAATTGTAATCTTATCGATTGGCTTTTTCGCTGAAAGCTCTATAAGGCTCTCAGCGAGCACCAGATCTATTGCATTCTTACCTTGCTGTGTCATTACTCATCAAACTCCATCGTGACAAAGTAGCCCTTCTCAGTCTCCCTCACATCCACGACATCGCCCTCGCGGCTTTTGAGCCTCTCGCTGACCACGTAGTTTCCCGACATGGCAATTGCATGCTCTATCGTATAATAATATGAAGTTGGAAGCTTGCTCTCTGTTACCTTCAGATGGTCACCGACCTTGGTAAGTCCGGGTCTCTCCATCTTAAACTCCATCCGACGCATTCTGTCGCCTTTCTGTTACTGCTTAATTGTCCTCTTTTCTATCCTCAACAAACGTTGCCTCAAACTCCTTTTGCTTGTTGTAGGCGCTCTCCGCCTTTGTGGCACGGCTTGTAATCCAGATATTTGATACTCCGTTGAAAATCAGTATGATACCGACAACAACAGTGGCTGTCTTCATTACATCAAATGCATTTGTCACACAGATTATTCCAAAAATCAGACTGATTATTGAAAAAATCAGGCCGACACTCCAGCCTCCGTAACCGTATTTTCTGGCATCCACTGCCTCAATAATGCTCCTGATGCTGTGAAAAATGAGCACCAGACCGATGACTATAGGTATCAGGCTCACCACAACCTTTGGCTGTACCAGAAACCATATACCCACTGCCAAAACCACAAGCCCCAGCATCGCTGAAAAACCATTCGTGACTATATTCAAAAAATAGCTGCACATATAGACCACTCCGATGATGATAAGCACTACCGCAAGCACATTGGCCACAATCGTGAGCACCGAAGCTCTCCATATGATAAACACCAGTCCCAGCGCTATGCAAAGCACTGATGACAGTAGAAAATCAGCCTTTATTCTGCCTAAAAACTCCTTCATACACGACCTCCTTTATATATCCTGCCCTACATTACTTTTCTAATTCTGTTCCTCTGCACTTTTCTTAACCAGGTCAAGAACAGTCTGAAGCTCAGCACCCTCAACCGGTGCAGCTCCATATCCAAGACGCTTGTAATCCTCTGTAATCTCAGCCAGCTCAGTAGTTTTATCGCCCTTCGCATCAATTACAAAATATCTGCCCTGTGACGCAGCATCATCCCACACGAGATAAGCACGGATTGCGCAGTTTGGAGCCATATCTCTTGTCGGGAAATCAACTCTGGTAACATTGAGCGTATCAGAAATCTGCATAGACATAACAGAGAAATCCTCCTCCATATATGGATACATACGCTTCTGCTGATATGCCTCCTCGTACAGCTCATCTATTAGCTTTTCCTTCTCATCGGCAAGTCGGTCCATGAACTCTTTTCCGCCCTCAAACATCTTCGCCGGCAGGAAAATATGCTCATACTGCATACGCTCAAAGATGACATACTGCTCTGCTGTCATCTGTACAGTCTTGCCCTTTGTAGGTGATGTAGGATGGCCCTCTCTTCTGGCCTTTTCCACTGCCTCAATCTTTTCTACAAGAGGCTTTTTGAAAATCAGATTGTGAGTGAATGGGTTGAATGCGATACCATTAATCTTTGACTCTTTATTTGCCACCATATTGTTGACTGCAAGAAACGGCATATTTACAATGCATGGTGACGGATGATCCTTAGAAAGCTGTGCCTTTGAGGTATAAATCGGCATGAAAGCCTCTCCCTCACCGTTTTTAATAAATAGCGGAATCGGCTTGTTGTTCTCTCCGACATTTGCAGGTACCAGGAATCGGCTCTTAGTGCATTTTTCAATGAGCTTATTGAGCGTCTCCGCCTTTTTGTCGCTTGAATACTGTGTCATCAGCGCCTCAACCTCCGGGTTTTGCACCTCAAGAGTGAAGGCCGGATCATCCTTTAATTTATTTTTGATTTTATTTTTATCCATTTATACTGCTTCTCCTTATATTAAATGCCCGGATTTACATCCAGGCATTATTTTAACACATTTCTTTTATCAACTCAACAATCTTAGTGTCTCTTGCTATCCATTCTTTATCAAGAAAAGCGCTGTTGGCCTTTATTATCTCATCCGGCGTAGCCCATGACAGATGATACTCAAGCCTTATCTCGCTGTCTGTCATCTGTGCTGCCACATGCTCGTCCTTCACATCACAGAAATACACGTAGGTGTGACAGTAATATATCTTGTCAGCCTCAAATATATCACGTCTCTTTTCTATGACCTTGCCACACTCCCTGATGCTTTCCGGCACGACAAGAAGCCCTGCCTCCTCGCGCACCTCCCGCGCCAGCGCCACCTCGTTGGTCTCGCCTGTATCGATGCCGCCGCCCAGTATCTTGTAGTAGCCCTCACCGGCCTGCTGCATGGCAAGCTTTCCATCCCGGATAATAACAGCGCGCACTGCGAAGCGCTCAAAAACCTCCATATCATCGGAATAATTGTGTTTGTCAAATGTATATAGCGTCCTCATGTTTATCCTCCGTATATGGGCTGTAATCATTCATTAGTATACATGGAAAGTAGTTTTTATTCTACACCATTTGACGGCGAATTGGAATACTATCATCGTCCATTTACCTGCAAAGTAGCACCACTGTCTCTATGTGCTCTGTATATGGGAAGCAGTCATATGGTGTTGCACGCTTCACTGTATATCCATGCTTTGTGAGATACTTTAAATCCCTCGCCAGTGTTTCCGGACCACATGACACATACACCACTCTCTCCGGCGCCAGCTTGACAACCGATGATAAAAATGCCTCATCGCTGCCGGTTCTTGGAGGATCCATTATGACAACATCCGCTTTCTCACCCTTTTGTGCCATCTCGACCATGAATTTTCCGGCATCGTCATTGTAGAAGCGGATATTTCTGATGTCGTTTTGCTTTGCATTGGTAACTGCATCACGGATTGCATCACGGTTTAGCTCGACTCCGATGACTTCACCTGCATTTTTCGCTGCTATGATGCCTATGGTTCCGGTGCCGCAGTATGCATCGATTACACGCTCCTTGCCGGTGAGGTGTGCCTCATGAATGGCTTTTTCGTATAAAAGCTCCGTCTGCACCGGATTCACCTGATAAAACGAGCCTGGTGAGATGCGGAAGGTGCAGCCACACAGCTTATCCTCTATGAAGCCCTTGCCATAAAGCGTGATGTTTCTGTCTCCGAGCACCATGCTTGTCTTTTTATCATTCACGTTGAGCACCACTGTCGTAATATTGGGATGCTTTTTCCTAAGTGCTTTTACGAAATTGTTCTTCGATGGAAGTATCGGCGATGCCAGGACAAGCACTACCATTATCTGCCCTGTTGCATAACCCTTTCTTACAAGCACATGTCTGAGAAGGCCATAGCCGGTGTCCTCATCATAGGTCTTTATCCTAAATGAGCGGAGCATATCCTTTATGTCCCTTATTATCTCATCTGACTCCTGCTCCTCTATCATGCAGCTTTCGATATCCACCACATCATGTGTGTTTTTCCTGTAGGCTCCCACCACAATCTGACCGCGCCTCGTACAGTCAAAGGCTGCATGAACCTTGTGACGATAATAGAGCGGATTTTTCATGCCGACAATCGGCTCCACAAAGCAAAAAGGCTTTAGCAGCTTTTTCATGTATGCCTGCTTGGTTTTTAACTGTTCCTTATATTCTACGCCCTGATAGTCGCAGCCGCCACATTTCTTCGCATACGGACATACGTTATCGCTTTTTGCCAGGCTGCTTTTTTCCCTTACCCTCTCCTGTCCTGCAGGGTTTTTGTATTTTTTCTCATTGTGCATGTTATGCGTGGTCTTTTTTCTGTAATTGCCTTGATTTCCCGCCATATCTGTACCCCTTAAAATCAGCTTTGCTGACTACTTGCCGTATGTATTATATAAATACACATGATTATCTATACAGTGCCATCCGCTTGAAGCGCCTGCTGTCACACATATATATGTCTTTCCGCTTGCTGCCTTCTCGTAGCTGACCGCACAGTTACCGGACTGATTTACAAAGCCTGTCTTTGCACCGATTACCTCGCCACTTGTCATCTTGTCCTCTATTCGGCGCAGGAACAGATTTGATATGTTCAGGTTCTCCGGATGCTGCGGTGTTGCAGCCGTGCTATATGTATGATTTGAAAGTACTGTTTTACAAATGTCGTCCTGCATCGCTGCCTGCATGATGACCGCCATATCATAGGCTGTGCTGTAATTGTTCTCATCATATATGCCGACAGGGTTTGCAAAATGTGTGGTCTGGCCTATACCAAGCTCTGCTGCCTTCTGGTTCATCATATCGACAAATGCTTCCATGGAGCCTGCTGTATAAACCGCAAGCTGATATGCCGATTCTCCACCCGATGGCAGGATGGTTCCGTTAAACACATCGCGAAGAGGCACCTGCTCACCGTCTAAAAAGCCTGTTGTACTGCAATCATGCACATATGAATAATCTGTGGCTTCTCTTGTAATTGTAACAACCTCGTTGAGCTTGTTTTCTTTCACAGCCTGCCTGTCTATTTCGGTGTTTTCATTCTCCGCTGCAGCAATTGCATTTTTCTCAGCCTGCTCTGCTGCTACAAGCACTGTCATAACCTTTGTCATGGAAGCCGGATACATTTTCTCATGAGCATTTTTTCCCGCAACAACTGTGCCGTCCTGCTCATCAATCACTACGGCATAAGAGCTCTCAATCTCATCTCCGATTGCTGCTGTAGCATCAGACTCCTTTGGCACAAAAAGCTCCTTTGCTTCCTCTGTCTCACTTACCTGCTCAGTCACACCGGTCACATTTTCTGTGGCCGTTCCTGTGTCTTTTACCTTATTACTGTCTTTTTTTGTTTTATTAAAGCACGATATAACTATTATAATCGCTATAACGACTATCACTGCCACTATTCCTACAAGCTTAATCTGTGAAGCTCCTGTATTTCGTCTGCGGCGTCTGTAATTTTTTCTGCTATTATTTCTCATATCCAATCCCTGTCTCGTTGTAACTATTCATCCCACGCACATTCGCAAAACCACACTTGAATAATCACATTTCATTTTATACTGTAACCTATTTAGTATACTCCCTATCCGGAAGCTGTGCAATAATTATCGCAATAAACATGAGCACACATCCAAAAATTTCTCTGCCACCTAGCATCTGGCCAAGCAGAATCCATCCTGCAATCACAGAAACCACCGACTCAAGACTCATCGCCACCGATGCCACCGCCGGATTTAAGCCCTTTTGTCCGACAATCTGCAGCGTATAGCCCACTCCGCTTGAGAAAATACCGGCATAGAGAATCGGAATCCATGCATCCCAGGTGCAAAGCGACTGTGCCCACTGCGCTATACCGCCGGCAGACGGTCCCATATCAGTAAAAATCATCACTATACATGTGCCAAGCCCGGTGACAAAAAACTCAATGCATGAGAGCCTGACCGCATCTACCTGTGATACAAAATGGTCTATCACAAGTATCTGTATCGCAAAGCACAATGCCCCTGCCAGCAGAAGCAAATCTGAGCCGCTAAGTGAAAATGCCCCATTCATGCACAAAAAATACATGCCTATCAGTGCAATAAATACACCTATCCATATTTTGGCTCCGCATCTTCTTTTGAGGAATATCCCAAGTATCGGCACCATAAGTATATATGTAGCTGTAAGAAACCCAGCCTTGCCGGATTCTGCGCCCATGCTGATTCCAAGCTGCTGCAGGTTGCTCGCAAAGAAAAGTGCTATTCCACAGCAGCTTCCGGCTATCCAAAGCTCTTTCTTTTGCTTTTTGTTTTCAGGTCTGTTTACCGTCAGCTCTTTCTTATCCAGTATTTTTATGACCGGCAGAAGGCAGAGCGCACCAATAAGGAAGCGGATGCCGTTGAATGAAAATGCTCCAACTGCATCCCCTCCCTTTGACTGCGCTACAAAGGCTATTCCCCAGACTATATCTGCCAAAAACAAAATAAAGACATGTCTTGTCTTTGAGGCTGTATTCATTATAATAGTTCCTCCGTGTTATTAAAATCAGAGATATTATATCACCGACTGCCTTAAATTGCATACTTAAATATGCTGTTACATATCGTTTGTATATGAAATTATACAAAAAACAGGCGGCAAACACCCTCTTTGGGTATTCGCCGCCTGTCTTTATATCTTATTGCGTAACACTATTATTTACGCTATTCTGCCAACTTAAAATGCTTTATCTCTCCGTTTCCTGCCACATAGAAATCATTATCCTTATAAATGCCTCTGTAGCCTTCTGTGTTTTTATAGGTCAGTGCCTGCTGCTCCAAAAGACTAAAGCCGTTTTCACTGTCATACGAAAACAGATAGTAGTCATTTGCAGTAAATCCTATCAGATTTTTCTCCGGGTCAGCAAGAATAGCCTTGTAGTTGTATACAAACTCATTACTCCAGCTCTCAGAACTGTCGATAAGCTTCTGGTTCACCTCAACCGGCTTTGTCGGATCGCTCACATCAAACATAGTAAGCTTTATCTTACTCTGCTGCGAATCACCATAGCCTATTCCAAGTACGTGCGTATCATCCCACATATGCAGATATTCAGAAAATCCACTCACCTCAAGCTCTCCCAAAAGCTTTGGTGCTGTCGGATTAGATATGTCTGCTACAAAAAGAGGATCCGTCTGCCTGTATGTGATGAAATATACGTATTTTCCAACAAAGCGGGCTGCGTATATACTCTCCCCGCGTGCAATCTCGTTTATCACACCGACCTCATTCATATCCTTATCCAGCACATGAAGTGAATTGACAGGCTGGCTGCCGGTATTTGAGGTTGGAAGCACATACAGATATCCTCCCTGCTCATTTATTGCGAATTTATCGTTAAGATAACCATTCACTGAGGTTGTCTCCCCGGTCTTCATCACTCCGTCTTCAAACGAAATTTTGCTGATTTTGGTAAGCTCACGGCTTGCACTCCAATCAGAATGATACAGATACATAGCATTGCTAGAAACGTACACCTCGCCGCTATTATTCATAATGCATTTTGCATCTATCGTCTTATCAGGTTTATTCACATCAAAGCTCGAAATAACTGTGCCTGAGTATGTATCCTCTCCTATATAGAAGCAGTCATAGCTTATCACTTTGCCATTTACCTGAGGCACCCATTTCTCCAGATTATCCTCCTGCAGCGCCACATTTTTATTCATATCGGAGGTCTTTATATATGTGTCTGAAAAAACATATACCGTATTGCCAATTTTGCGCGATGTATTGTAAAATCCATCCTGACGCGCTTTACCTATAAGCACCGGTTTCGTCGGGTCAGCTATATCATAGCTATAGCATATAGTCTCATCCTTATCGCCCGCATGGTTTGATATAATAAGCATTTTTCCGTCACTGATATAAAGCTCCTCTACAGTATCTGACGGTACCTCAAAATCAGGACGAAACAGCGTCTCTTCCCCAGGCTTTCCCTTTGAAATATCCGTAATGGATATCTGACCATCCTCGACCATGTAAATGTACTTTCCGTCCGTCTTTACCACATCACTCTCATCAACGCCCTCTGTCATCACGTTGGTGGTTGAATACTCTGTTTTGGCTGCCGCCTCCTGCTTATTTGCAGACGATGCATCAGACGTAATTCCTGTTGCATCCGCACTCTCCAGCAAGTCTCCAGATGCAGTATTCCTTATGGAAGCCTCAGCTTTTTTTGCCACATCATACAATTTCCCGTAATCAGAGGCCGCTTCATAATCCCCAAGCTTTGCACCGCTCTTTATCCCTGCATAGACATTATTCTGCGCATTATTCTGTGAAATCACATTTGCAGTTTTTGTCTCCAGCTCATCTATACGGTTATTAAGCCGCACAACCTCCGTGCCTAAGACTGCAACAACAAGGACTGCCGCCACTGTGGCAAGCGCTTTTGCTGCCCGTGCAAATTTTTTGTGCTTTTTCCTGTTTTTGTCTTCTTTTCCGCCGTGATGGGTTTCATGATTTTTTACATAAATTTCATCACTGTACCCGGCCGATTCTCCGGTCGGCTGCGCTTCTTCAATTATTTGGTCATCGATGTAATTTAAACCATCAAATAAATCCTTTTTCGTCATAGATATACGCCCTCCTCATCCAGATATTTTTTAAGCTCTGCCCTTATCCGAAACAGTGTGGTCTTTACGCTGCTTTTGCTCCTGCCGCTCATATCTGCCAGCTCATCAATCGTCATGCCATACCAGTAGCGTCTCACGAAAAGCACTCTCTTTTCCGTCTCCAGTCCGTTCAGAAAATCCGATAAACACCTTCCAATGTCCGACAGCTCGCCCTCGTATTTTGCATTGCTGTCTGCAAGGCACTCCTCAAGCTCATCAAGCATACAGTTCATGTTGGAATTTCTCTTTGAAGCATTATTCCAGTCAATCCTGTCGCAGACGATATTGCGGCATACCCTGTAAAGCCAGGAAAGGAAACGCATAGGGCGCTCCGGCGGTATCTTGTTCCATGCTGCTATGTATGTGTCATTTACGCATTCCAGCGCATCCTCATGTGCTATCATTGTGTCTGCAAACCGGGTAAGCTTCGCTCCGTACATCTGCGAGGTCGCACTGACAGCCTGCTGGTTGCGATTAAAATACATATCAAGTATCTGTTCCTGTGTGTACATTTTCCGCAAACCTCCCTTCTATATATTATGTAGGATTTTGTTTGGTGGGGGTTACATTTCATAATGTTATATTGTATACACATATGAATATAGTTCTTTGGCTGATGCTTATTTACACATTATATAATATTTCGTCTTAGTTTAAATATCAAAAAAGGAAGATTCTCCTTAGAATCTTCCTCATATGAATTCAAATAGTAATATTTAATTGTTCTTCTTTGCCATAAATGTTATCGCATCTGAATCCGCTATTGTATCGTAGCTCTCAGCATTGTATATATGGAATTTAAGCTCCTGCGCCTCCACCGGTCTCTGTTGCGCTTCCCGGTGCAGCTATACTCTTTTTTTGCCCTGTGTCCGAACTGCATCCAAATAATGTAAAAGTGATTGCTGTGATGCTCAGTACAAGAGCCAGTAAATTAGTTCTTTTTTTCATGGTTAAGTCCTCCTCTGTAAATTGTAGGACTATTATACCATCACAGTATGAATACCGTTCTCCCCGCAGCGGTGGTAAAATTATATTCTAAACCTACTCCTGCACACCACTTGTCCTGAGCATTTCCATACCATTTTTGCTGAGTAATTCGTTCACTTCTATGATTCCACCCGGACGGTCCTTAAAAATAAGCTTAAGAAAAGCATCTCTCGGGATTTTTGCTCTATTTGTGATTATGTTCATTATAGAGTCTGTTGCATTTCCTATAAATTGATTATTTTATAACTATTCAGTACAGAAATATGCGGTACCGCATATTTCGTAAGTAAACGTATATTATGCATGAGCAAGCGCCCATCAGCGCAGCTGATTCTAATGCGCTTGCGGCTCGCAACTGTGAAGGTACTGAACAGTTACGATTATTTATATCATAGCACATAAAAATAAGCCATGTTCTCACCGCTATGGTGGTAACATGGCTTATATTATTTTTCATAAAGATATATTTTGTTATAAAAAGCCGTTGACTTATACACACTTAATGTGTATATTATGATTATGGAGGAGACATTTATGAAACAAAGAGAGCTTATCAAGAAACTAGAGGCTGCCGGATTTGAATTTTTAAGACATGGCGGTAATCATGATGTATATGTTCGGGGTTCAGATATAGAGCAGATTCCGAGGCATAAAGAGATCAACGAAATGCTTGCCAAAGCAATTTTACGTAAATGGGGATTATAGCATTTATAATTTATCACATATTATATATACATTAATTTATGGAGGATATTATATTATGAAACAGGTATATCCAGTTATATTTACACAATTAAATGATAAAAAAGACACCGTGCTTATTAATGTTCCTGATATGAATATATTAACAGAGGGCTTCGGTCTACCAGATGCTATAGAAATGGCTCGCGACGCCATTGGAGCAAACGGAATCACATTACAGGATCTTGGCAGGGAAATTCCGGTTCCAAGTGATATTTCAGATATTGACATCAAAAACGGTCCCTTTGACAATACTGGTATTAGTCATGTTTCATTTGTGGATATAGATTTTGATGAATACCGCCGCAAGGTCGACAATAAAACCGTCCGAAGAAATGTCACTCTCCCTAATTGGCTTAATCAGGAAGCTGAGAAATCCCATATCAACGTATCCCGCGTTTTGCAGGAGGCTCTCATGGTAAAGCTAGGTGTATCAAGATAAATAAAGACATAATAATAAGCCATGTTCTCACCGCTGTGGTGGTAACATGGCTTATTTATCCGCTTAATAACCAATACATACACTTCATTTACAATAATTTTGGTAAAAAGCTATATGATCATATACTGTCTGCCAGGATTTCCCTGCCATTCCGGTAACACAAATATATTTATTATTTGCTTCACTTTCATACATACTTACTGCACAATATCGTGACTGATTTACATATCCTGTTTTCGCTCCAACAACTTTTCCTTTTCCAAATTTACGATCTATTCGGTTCAAAAACTTACTTGAAAATGTTATTCCCTGCGGATGCTGTTGCGTACATGAAGTTGTATAATTTCTTGCTGACAACACCTTTTTACATATTTCATTTTCCATCGCAGCATGTAAAATAACCGCCATATCACATGCTGTACTATAATTATTTTCATCAAATATCCCTATAGGATTTGAAAAATGTGTCGTCTGTGATATTCCCAGCTCCTGTACTTTTTTATTCATATCATCCACAAACTGCTCCAATGTTCCGGATGTCATAATTGCGGCCTGATACGCAGCCTCTGCACCTGAAGGCAATATAATGCCATTTAATAAATCCTCAACAGTAACCTGCTCTCCAACCAGAAACCCTGCTGCACTACAGTCGTTTTCAAAAGAATAATCAGTTGCTTCAATAGAAATTTCAATTTTCTGGCCAAGACTCTCATTATTTAATTTCTCCGCTGCAACCAAAAGTGTCATAACCTTTGTCATAGATGCCGGATACATTTTTTCATTTGCATTCTTTGAAGCAGTAATAGTTCCATCGTCTGCATTAACCAGCACTGCATATTGGCTTACAATGTTGTTATCAGAAGATACATCTATCGTTTTATCATCTGTTGATGGTACAAATATATCTGATTTTTTTTCTTGTAATTCTGACGTCTCAATTGTAGTCTTTTTCTGAATATTTATATCATCAGATACATTTTGACTCGAATCGTTCTTATGTTTACTGATTTCCTTATTACTTAAAACACTGCACACCACTATCAAAACTATCAGGCAAATACATGCTATTATTTTTGTTTTCTTCACTGGTATTTTACTCTGTAATTGCATTATAAACTATTGAAGACACGTTATCTCCATCAAATATAAATGAAAGCTGGCTGTCTCCTTTTTTGTAAATATACGAGGTCTCAGTTGAGTCAGAAGCATCTCCATATTTTTCCTCAACAGCCTTTTTATCAGAACCTATTGATATTCCTTCCGGTGTTGATACTGTATCATCAAGTAATTCTATTGTATAAACATAATCCTTGTTATCTTTAGGATATGTTGTTATCTTAACACTTCCATAAGTATATACCTTATCCTTTCCCTGAAAAGCACAGGAATCAGATTCAAAGTAATTATCTGCATCCCCAAGTTTTTTTACCAATGGCTCCATGTTTTCATTCATGGCAACTGTTACACCCTTTAAATCATATGTAAATACATCCTGTTTTGTCTCAGAACCAACATCTTTTTTATCATTGTCGGACTCTTTACTTCCACATGCTGTCATCATAGATACTGAAAGCATAATACATAACATTATTGAAATAATTTTCTTCATCGTTCTTCCTCCTAATTTTGAATCGCATTTGCACCAAAGCTCTTCAATTCACCATATTTGTTCAATTCATCATATTGTTGTTGTTTCATAGAATCATATGCAGCTTCTTTTTTATCCCATATAGAAGCATACTCGCTATCATTTCTGTAATCAGTTAAATTATAATTTTCAACCAGATATTTTCCGAAATAATCTGCCATTTTTTCAGCGCCTGTAGTATTCAGATGTAAACCTGCATCATATGTATCCTGTGACATATCCAGGCCTATATCATTTTGCAATGGAATAAAATTGATGTAGTCAACATTATTTTCATCAGCAAACTGTTGCACCTGTTCATCCCATTGCTCATACCAATAAGGATATTCTGTAGGTGCCTTTATAAGTACAAGCTTAACCCCTTTTTCCTTACATAAATCAGTCATTTTCTGTAAATATCCCATTGCTTTATCACCAAGCTTATAATCGGTAAGTGGTGTTGGATCCGGAAATTCCTGTTGTGGCTTTGTATCAACACGCATATAATATCCATTATGAGTCACTTTGTCTTTGGAAAAAATGTGTTTCACATCATCTTTTGTAAGCTCAGACCATCTGGAATGATATCTCAACAGCGGAAAAATATAATCAACAAAATTTTCCTCATCTGTCATAGAAGCCTTAATGTCATTTACCTTTGACATAGACCATTTCATCCCATCTATAGACATTCTGTTATAAGCTTCACTCTGAGGCTCATTATATTTTAATGCCAAAACGTTAAACACCACCACTTTAGGAGTCTCATGTTTCAAGGCATCCTCTAATAAATAATATGACTGCCATGTTAATTGCTGTGCACTTCCTCTGATGTAACTTGTTATTCCATATTTTCTCCATAATTCTATGGTAGAAAAATTCTCATAAACCTCACAATCGCCCACAAATAAAACTTCGTGATCTGACCTATCCTTATAGTATTCTTCAACCATAGAGCCTTCAACTATTCCTGTCTGATATTTGGGAACCAGAAGCCTTTGAACAATATACAGAGCTCCAATAAGCAGGACAGCAACCAAAATGCATGCTGTTATTTTTTTTCTTCTCATCGCACTCTCCTTAAAACTGATTGTAGATAAACTGAGACGAATCGTAGCCTATACCATATGCGCCAAACACTATAATAAGCATAATCATAACAGCCATAATTCCAAAATAAACAATTGGAGGTTTTTGTAACAAAACCGTTCTCACATTTCCTACTCTTACCTTAAAAAGACTCACTGTAAAAACTACTATAAATCCCACTATAAGCACAACATAATCAGCCACACTAAGCCCTATAGAAAGCAGCGAACCATTAAATAATTCACCTATATTGAACTTTGTAAACATTGTTCCAACCATCTTAAAAGTCAAAGGAACATCTCTATAGCAATCAAACATTCTTATACAGCTCATCAATAAAAATGTTCTTAGAATCTGAAATGCTTCATATGGAACTTTACCTTTTACACTAAATCTTTTATGAAACTTTTCATATAAAGGTTCCAGTTCCTGAGAGACCATAATAACAACAAAGTTCATTAATCCCCAGACGATGAAGTTCCATGCTGCACCATGCCATAATCCCGTTGTAAACCATACTACAAAGGCTGACAAATACACTGTCACTCGCTTACCAATTACCTCACCAAAATGTTTTCTTGAAAATTTAGACAAATTAAGCATAGGTTTACATACTGAAATAGGATAAAAAATATAATCTGTAAACCATGTACCCATAGTTATATGCCATCTGTTCCAATATTCTTTGATATTTTTTGAGAAATATGGAAGATTAAAGTTTTCTGTCACACGAATACCCATAACCTCTGCTATACCAATCGTAATATCAATACCACCGGTAAAGTCACAATATAACTCGAATGCATAAAACAACATGGCGATAAACACATATGCTCCTTGATATTCAGAAGGACTGTGTATCAGGGTTGTTACTCCTGTAATAATTCTGTCTGCAATAACAACTTTCTTGAAATATCCCCACAAAATCCGCATCAAACCTGATACTACCACATTGCTTTCAAAATAATGCTTTGAAAATAATGTCTCCGATAAATCATGAAATCTGCTTATCGGTCCCTGAACCAATTGTGGAAAAAATGAAACAAACAATGCCAGCTTAAAGAAATTCTTTTCAACACTCTGTTTTCCTCTATACACATCAATTATATATCCCATAGTCTGAAATGTATAAAATGAAATTCCCATCGGTACAATCATATTGACAGTATGTAAACCGGAAACTCCATGCAGCATATCATTAATATTTTGAATCACAAAATTAGTATATTTCGTTACGCTTAATATACCAATATTTATGAAAAGACATATCAAAAGCCATATCCATTTTTTATGTTTCATATGGCTTTTATAATTCTTTTTTTGCTCTCTGCTTAAATTTCCCTTGAATTCTTTAATAAACTTATCCTGCGCCATATTAATCTGATTCATTTTAAGACTTATCAAATAAGTTGATATTGTCGTCACCAGTATGAATATCAGATATCTTGGATCGGCAATGAAATAAAAAATATAACTAAATACCAATAATAAAGGCCACTGACACGATTTTGGCACCAGATAATACAGGACAAAAACTATTGTCATAAATGCTATAAAGCTATAAGATGTAAACAGCATATCTTTTATTCATCCTCTAATCTTACTATTAAATCATACAAGGCTTTTGCAGAATTAAAATTCTCCGGAATAATCTCCTCTGCCGGAATTGAAACATCAAATGAATCACTTACCTCAGATATAATTGAAACTATGTCAAAGGAATCAAGTATCTTATCATCAATCAGTGTTGTACAATTTTCATAATCTACATCCGGGTGTAATTCCTTTAAAATTTCTAATAATTCGTTCATCTTTTTTCTCCTTTATCTTTCCTGTGCTTTTTTCATTAAAAATACTCTGTCTATTTTCCCATTTGCTGTTAATGGCATCTGCTCCAGCTTTTCTGTTTTATTTGGAATCATGTACCTTGGAAGCTTATCTTTAAGGATCCTAACCAATTTATCAGGTTCAAGTTCTCCGATATAATATAAAACTATCTTTCCCTTTTCCTTATCGTAAACAGCACATGATGTGGATATTTCTTCAATCATATTGACATTTACCTCTATCTCACCAAGCTCGATTCGATGTCCCATGTGCTTAATCTGATAGTCCTTTCTTGATACAAATATCAGTTCACCTCTTTCATTTCTTTTTCCTAAATCTCCCGTCTTATATATCAATTCAGGATATCTCGAATTGAGAGGATTCTGCACAAATGCCTCACTAGTCTTTTCAAAATTATTGTAATATCCCAATGTTAATGAAGTTCCTCTGACACAGATTTCACCAACATTTCCATCTTCTACCAGCTTATTATTCTCATCCAGCAATAATATTTCTGTATTATGGAATGGTCGTCCAATTGGCACTACCTCATCCAACTCAAACTCTCGGTCCACCTCAAAATAACAACACATTCCTGTTGCTTCTGTTGGCCCATACAAATTTACAAATCTGGCTTTTGGCAAAGTTTCTCTCCATATTTTCAACTGCTTAATAGGAAATACCTCACTACCAAACGCTATAGTATGCAAATATTCAGGTTTAATCTTGTTAAAGGTCTTAAATGCTGATATCATAGTCAATGCTGACACAACCCAGCAGACAGTATTTATCTTATACTCATTCAAAAATTCAACCAGTTTGATTGGAAACATAAACAAACTTTTAGGAACAATATATGTTGTAGCACCGAATTTCAATGTCGGATATAGTTCCTTAAGACACGCATCAAAATATAACGGTGTCTGGTTTGCAAATCTTGTATTCTCATTAAAACATAACACCTCAGACAGATTTTCAATATAATCTATAACCGATCTGTGGCATGCTACAACACCCTTAGGAACTCCTGTTGAACCTGAAGTAAACACTATATAAATAGGATCCGTATCCAGCTGTCTATCCCTTATTCCAAATAACAGCTCATCTGAAATCTCATTTTTTCTTACATGATCATATAATAGAATTTCTCCATTATAATCAAATTTTTCAACGGCATTTATTGTTGTATCATCACATATCATTACTCTTGGATGTAGGTTTTCAAAAATAAGTCTAATCCTGAATTCCGGCATTTCATCATCTATAGGCACATAATAGCAGCCACCATAAACACATCCGTAAAATGCTGTAATAGCATGTGGATGCTTTTTCATAAAAACTACTACCGGTTCTTTATAATAATTGTTATTTGCCAAATAACTTCCGATAGCTCTGCTATCATGGTATACCTCACCAAATGTCATTTCCATATTTTCATTTGCATAGGCAGTCTTATCCGGAACTCGTTTTACTGTATTTTCCAAGTATTCCAAAACATTTGTAATTTGCATCTTTTTCTCCTATACTTCATATCAAAATACTTTAGTTGAATGGTACAAACAGCTTATTGTATTTCGGTTTAACTCTTTTGTTACACTGTATTAATGATGATTTTGCAAGAACCTCCATTGCATCTATGACTCCCGTTTTAATATCATATTGTTTTTTCAGCAACGAAAGCTCTGTACATCCCAGGATAATTACCTGAGCTCCCTTGTTTTTCAAATGCGTGGCTACAACATTATACTTTTCAATGTCAGGAATCTTTCCCGCCTTTATATCCTTATATATAATATCCATCACTATTCTCTGATATTTTTTATCCGGTACAAGTCCATGCATTCCATTCTTTTCTATTTCATTTTGAAAAATTCTACTTTGAATTGTACCATCAGTAGCCATTATCCCTATTTTTGTTAATCCTGCCTCTTTTAACATATATGAGGTGTCCCGAATAGCATGAATCACCTTACAGCCCGTTTTTTCTTCTATTTCATCATGAAAATAATGTGCTGTAATGCACGGAATAGATATACAATCCACATTCTGTTCCTTTAGTTTTTTCCCGATTTTTATAATCGGAACAACAGGATTTGCATTACTTTTTCCTAAGATATATGCAGTTCTATCCGGTATTGATGGGCAATTATAAATAATCATTTCCAGATGATCCTGATCACATTTTGCATCGGTCATATTAATAAGCAGTTCCATAAAATAGGCAGTAGCCATCGGTCCAAGACCACCAATTATACCAAGTCTCATTTATTCCACCTTATTTGTTTATCGTTCCCTTTGCATAATTTATTTTGTCCTGTACTGATACAGTCGCTCGTTCAGGATACAGCGAAGAATCAAAAATATGACTATTTTTATGCTTGGTAGAATACGCTGCCAGTTCTGCATCGGTCAACATGAAAAAATTTCCTCCACCTTTTCTTGGAGTTGCATCAAAATGATACCAGCCATCTCCAAGATTTATCAGGCTCCAATAATGTGCTGAATGTGAAGTATCACTTTTCACTATATCAACATTTTGTATTCCACAAACATCAAGCATAGCTTTTGCTGCTGCATAATAATTGAAACAGTCTCCTGATTTTTTCGTAAATGCCTGATAAGCTCCGATTGTCCAGCTATCTTTGTTGGATGTTCCCGTATATCCTATGTTTGTTTTTGTCCATCTGTATATTGCAAACGCTTTTTCCATATCAGTCATTGAATCATTAGTAATCTGGTCAACAACCTTTTGCGCAAGAGCATATACGTCTTCTTTATCTACATATCCCTTAGGCTTCTCTTTTATTGTAATTTTTGATGATGCAGACGATGTATTTCCTGCACTATCTGTAGCTGTATATACAACCTCATATGTTCCTGCCTTATTCAGATTCACTTTACTGTTATCAATATCAAGTGTTGGATTCTGATCCATATTGTCAGTCACAGTCACATCTTTTTTATATGAGACCGTTTCACCTATATATGCGGTTATATCCTTAACTCCATCAATCACAGGTGGCTCCGAATCACTCACAACCGTTAGTTTAGCTTTTACCTCTTTCTGATTTTTTCCTTCATCAGTTAACACGATTATCACTTCTGACTCTCCGTCTTTTGATACATCGGGCTTATCCTTAAAGCTCACATCAACCTTTGTTGCATCCTTTATATCCGTCACAAACTGGTTTGCCTCAATTTGTCCATCTTTATTAACCGTCACATCATTTGCCTTTGCAGTAGGTGCTTTTGTATCTTCAATTGTCAATTTTGATGTATATTCTTTTTTTCCAACCTTTACAACAATTTCATGGCTGCCTATGTTTCCGGTATTAATCTGTGAAACGTCAGTCACAAACTTAGCATCTGCATTTTCCTTTTTCAGGAAATCTTTAATGTTGATTTCACTACCTGCCTCTAAGGTTACATTCTTTTTTATCTTTGACAAATTACTTATTGCAAGGAACACTATAAAAATAAACACAATTAGTGTAGCAATACACATACCTGTCATTTTAATCCTCTGTGCACGCCTTCTTCTTGCTCTCATTTTTTGTCTTTTTTTGTTTCTATAGTCGTCCATTTCTGACCTCTCATGTATAAAAACTAAATTTTCTTCTAGTGCATTGTATCTCTTAAAGTGTAGTATGTCAGCACTTAAAGTGTAGTTTATATGTATAAAACAACCCCTATTGCGTAGAATTCAATATTAAAATATGTACACTAAAAGTGTGGAGGTTCGCTAAAAGAGTATGATAAAGAATTTAGCTGGTAGACTAAAAGAATTGCGTATTCAGAATAAATTAACACAAAAACAGGTTTCAGAGCTATTAGGCATATCACCAAGCATCATTTCCGGTTATGAAACCGGAGAACGCACACCCAGTGCAGAAATTCTTCTTTCTCTATCGTATCTGTATAAATGCAGCACAGACTACTTACTTGGGAAAAGTAATGATATGCCCGCAATTTTACTAGACACCAATGGACTGACACCTAGCCAAATCAAGGCCATTTCTGCACTGATTGAATCTATACGTCAATAATTCTTAAACATAAAAATAAGCGTGGAGCCCGATCATTACAGACTCTACGCTTATTAATTTATAGTTAACACCCTCCTGTTCCAAGTGATATTTCAGATATTGACATCAAAAATGGTCCTTTTGACAATGATGGTATTAGTCATGTTTCATTTGTGGATATAGATTTTGATGAATACCGCGGTATTTGCATGAACGATCGATTAGAATGCTGCTCTGTAAATCTCCACAATATCGTCCTTGCTAAGCGGTACAAACGATCCCTTTGAACCCTCGCAGGCCTTCTTTGCCATCACCTCAAAGTTCCTGTCGTCTGTGATTCCCACAGCTCTTAGATTTGCAGGAATGCCCATTGTCTCGAAGAAGAATTTCTTCAACGCATCAATGCCAGCATGTGCAAGTGCATAGTCATCATCACCACAAAGTCCCCAGACATTTTTTGCAAACTCCACAAACATCGGAAGTGTATCGTCATTTAGTATGTGCTCCATCCACGCCGGTGTGAGTATTGCAAGTCCCTCTCCGTGAGTAATATCATAGAAAGCGCTCAGCTCATGTTCCATAGGATGTACGCACCATGCCGGTGAACATCCATCGCCCACAACACCATTGATTGCATGTGTGCCTGCCCACATCAGGTTGGCTCTGGCCTCGTAATTGTCAGGCTGTGCAAGGGCAACCGGTCCATTTTTAATCATTGTGCGTAACAATCCCTCCGCCATAAATTTCTGGCAGTCAGCATTCTCCATAGAAAAATAATTCTCCATTGTATGGCTCATCATATCTGCGGTTCCTGCTGCGGTCTGTTTTTTTGATACTGAAAAAGTATATTCAGGATTTAATATTGACATGGTTGGCACCATATATGGTGATCCTGTTCCCCACTTTTCATTTTTAGACATATCAGAGATAACAGCAAAAGGATCCATCTCTGTTCCTGTTGCGGAAAGAGTAAGCACATCAAATATCGGAAGTGCCGCCTTGACCTTTGAGCCATCAAGCACCAGATCCCATGCATCACCATCATACTTTGCACCTGCTGCAACAACCTTTGAGCAATCAATTGTACTGCCGCCTCCTATTGCAAGCACCATGTCGATACCCTCATTTTTACAGATTTCAACACCCTTTCTGACTGTCTCAATCTTTGGGTTTGGCTCCACTCCGCTAAGCTCAAACATGGTCAGCCCCGCATCCTTAAGGATTTTCATTGCGGTATCGTAGAGACCGTTTTTTTTTATAGAGCCGCCTCCGTACACTAAAAGCACCTTGCTGCCATATGCCTTAAGCTCTGATAAGTTCGAAATGGTATCCTTTCCGAAATGAATTTTTGTTGGAATGTTGAATGTAAAATTGTACATACATAATACCTCCTGCTAAATAATAATATTTTTTAATCTCTCCAGATCATCTGAATCGGGATGCGACAAAGCCCTGTCAAAATTTTCAATCAGCGCATCAATATTATCCGGATGCTCCGGGTTTTCTTTCATTTTCACATAGCGCTCCCGCACAGACTGTGGCATTTTGCCCTGACACATATACTCTCCTACAATAGTGTTGCTTGAATCAATGGCGCTTTTAACATTGCCAAGAATCTTTTGAAAATATGCATCACTTCCTCCAAAACCGGCTGTTCCGAACAGAAATATCTTTTTATTTTTCAATTTAGATAAGAAATCTAATGTATCGCTATCCGCGTTTCCCTTGTCCGTCCAAAATCCAATGTATAGCAATTCGGATTCTATCCCACTGGCATCAGCCGTGCCAAAATAATCACAGCTCTCCTTTGGCAGGATTTCATGAATTTTATCAGCCAGCTTACGTGTGTTGCCTGTCATACTACTGAATATTATAGAATAATTTTCGTTGTACATGCAATATTCTCCTTTAAATTGAACTAATTCTCGTATCATAATTTCTCTCAGCATCCGATCAACACTTTTTTCCCGCAAAATGCAAATCCGTAATGCTTGATATTATTCTCAGATATTCCCCTGTCCAGCAATTGAGTATCATAGTTTTTCTCATCAATTTGTCTGAGCGCTGCCGCAACCGTATCTTCGAGTCCACTTTCTTCACTGTCATCAAACACCTTAAACTCCATAACAAATGCGTCACGTCCCTTCTCCCTCGGAACCAGAACTACATCATATCTTCCAAAGCCACTTTCACGATTTGAAAGGACTTCATAATTATCACGTATATCAACCAAAAGTCCAAGCACAAAGCCATGATAAAAACGCTCCGGCTGACTACGGTCTGATGGATGATTGCCTGTATCAAAACTACTAAAAGTAGACATCGCCACATCATTCATATACACGTTCATAGCTTTTACATCCCCACTAAATAAAGCCTTCACAAATTCATTATAGTTGGATGATACATCCGCAAACCATCCTTTGAACAGATTAGAAAACATACTTATAGTCTCAAGATTCGTTATACTAAGTCTATACCAGGGCTCAAGAGTCATTCCCTTATGGACAATGCTATCAACCTTCAGATACCCACTCGCCAGAAGAAGGCTCCATATAGCGCTCTCATCTTTTTCGAGCCGGTTGAATACTATCTGTTCATCAAAATTAACCTCAATACTCTTTCCATTAACCAGACTTTCCATGAGGCTCTTTATCTCTGCAGATGATTCCTGTATAAGTCTGCTTATAAGAGCATTGGAGCTGGTAGCAGCCCAATAAGGCTTTAACTTTTTTTCTTTCAGGAAATTAGTGATAGACCATGGATTATATATATCTTTGAGCGAACCAAAGGTAAATCCATCATACCACTGCTTAACAACAGCTTTTTTATCACTCATGCCATACTTTTCAATCGACTCAAAAACCTCTTTCTCAGTAAAACCAAAGCAATCAGCATATTGCTCTGATGTAGTCGTAACAACTACCAGGTTATTCAGATCTGAAAAAACAGACTCTTTTGAGACTCTCGTAATTCCTGTCATTATTGCACGTTCCATATATGGGTTGGTCTTAAAAGTAGAGTTCAGCAATCCTCTCATAAAATTAACGAATTCATCCCAATATCCATGAATGTAAGCTTCCTGCATAGGTGTATCATATTCATCAAGTAGAATAATAACCTTCTTCTTGTAGTACTCGCTTAAAAAATATGACAGATCTTTAAGGGAATCCTGAGCTGTTACATCATCAATCCTATCTGTCATGTCTGACAGCTTACGCCTGTCAGCTACTGTGAAATCAGGATAATCCATCAGATAACGATACTGCCTGTATACATCCGCAATTATCTTCTTAACCTTCTGTACCGCATCCTTATAATTTCCCTGCTTTACATCAGCAAAGCTTATAAATATAACAGGATATGCTCCCTGTAGCTTGCGGTATTTTACGCTGTTCCATATAGAAAGTTTCTCAAAAATCTCACTTTTTTCCGAATAATGATTTGAGAAAAAATAATTAAGCATACTCATATTCAGAGTTTTTCCAAAGCGACGTGGTCTGGTAATAAGCGTGATGTCATCCGCACTCTCCCACCATTGCCTGATAAAATCAGTCTTATCTATATAAAAATAATTGTTTTCACGAAGGTATAGAAAATCCTGTTTTCCGATGCTTATAGTCTGTGCCATACTTTCTTCTCCTAAAATCATATATGCCTATTATATAATTCTTTTGAAACGATTACAAGCAAAGAAAGATACCGCTTACGATTTCAAAAATGAAATTTTAAATTCCACCACCACATTTGGTGGTGGAATTTACTCCCGC